>OBXB01000020.1_pt1 | contig 76458 bp, 90 predicted proteins | sample 1476581 | NCBI WGS metagenome assembly OBXB01 (sample SAMEA2580147, study PRJEB22360) | human gut metagenome | biome: human gut; feature: human-associated habitat; material: faeces | place: Denmark | collected 2008/2010
AGTCATCGGGCATTATCTGAACATAAAACACTATCAATAAGTTGGAGTCATTACCGCCTTGACCATCAGATAGTTATTTTGGTGCTAGGGATACTGAGTGTGAACAGTTAGCGCGCGTCCTCGCCAGTTAGCTCGCTACGCTCGGTTACACGACGGCTACGAGTACTAGTGATAATTATTGACTGAGGTATGTGCTCTTCCTGTTTCCTTTTTTGATGTGTTGCTCTCATTTTAAACAACTTTGCGGTTTTTTGACTACTTTGCAATTTTGTTGTTGCTTTGCAATAAAATGCAAGATTAAATGAAAATATGCAAAGCAATGATTAAAGGATGTTCAGAATGAGACTCATGGAAACACTTAACCAGTGCATAAACGCTGGTCATGAAATGACGAAGGCTATCGCCATTGCACAGTTTAATGATGACAGCCCGGAAGCGAGGAAAATCACCCGACGCTGGAGAATAGGTGAAGCAGCGGATTTAGTTGGAGTATCTTCTCAGGCTATCAGGGATGCCGAGAAAGCAGGCCGGCTACCGCACCCGGATATGGAAATACGAGGACGGGTTGAGCAACGTGTTGGTTATACAATTGAACAAATTAATCATATGCGTGACGTGTTTGGTACGAGACTACGACGTGCTGAAGACGTATTTCCGCCGGTGATTGGAGTTGCTGCTCATAAAGGGGGCGTTTACAAAACCTCTGTTTCTGTTCATCTTGCTCAGGATCTGGCTCTGAAGGGATTACGTGTTCTGCTCGTGGAAGGTAACGACCCCCAGGGAACAGCATCGATGTATCACGGCTGGGTGCCAGATCTTCATATTCATGCAGAGGATACTCTCCTTCCCTTCTATCTTGGGGAAAAGGACGATGTCACTTATGCAATAAAGCCTACTTGCTGGCCTGGGCTTGACATTATTCCTTCCTGTTTGGCTCTGCACCGCATTGAAACTGAGCTAATGGGCAAATTTGATGAAGGTAAATTGCCCACCGATCCACACCTGATGCTCCGACTGGCCATTGAAACCGTCGCTCATGACTATGATGTCATTGTCATTGACAGCGCGCCTAACCTAGGTATCGGCACGATTAATGTTGTATGTGCTGCTGATGTGTTGATTGTCCCCACGCCTGCTGAGTTGTTCGACTACACTTCCGCTCTGCAGTTTTTCGATATGCTTCGTGATCTGCTCAAAAACGTAGATCTTAAAGGATTCGAGCCTGATGTACGTATTTTGCTTACCAAATACAGTAATAGTAATGGTTCTCAGTCCCCGTGGATGGAGGAGCAAATTCGGGACGCCTGGGGAAGCATGGTCCTAAAAAATGTTGTGCGTGAAACGGATGAAGTTGGTAAAGGTCAGATCCGGATGAGAACTGTTTTTGAACAGGCTATTGATCAACGCTCTTCAACAGGTGCCTGGAGAAATGCCCTTTCTATTTGGGAACCTGTCTGCAATGAAATTTTCGATCGTTTGATTAAACCACGCTGGGAGATTAGATAATGAAGCGTGCGCCTGTCATTCCAAAACATACGATTAAGACTCAACCGCTTGAAGATACTCCGTCATCGGCACCAGCTGCACCGATGGTGGATTCGTTAATTGCGCGCGTAGGAGCTATGGCTCGTGGCAATGCTATTACTTTGCCTGTATGTGGTAGGGACGTGAAATTTACCCTTGAGGTGCTCCGGGGAGATAGTGTTGAGAAGACCTCTCGGGTATGGTCAGGTAATGAACGTGACCAGGAACTGCTTACCGAAGACGCCCTGGATGATCTTATCCCTTCTTTTCTACTGACAGGTCAGCAGACACCAGCATTCGGTCGAAGAGTGTCTGGGGTCATAGAAATTGCCGATGGGAGCCGCCGTCGTAAAGCTGCTGCACTTACAGAAAGTGATTATCGAGTTCTGGTTGGTGAGCTGGATGATGAGCAGATGGCTGCATTGTCCAGATTGGGTAACGATTATAGGCCAACAAGTGCTTATGAACGTGGTCAGCGTTATGCAAGCCGATTGCAGAATGAATTTGCTGGAAATATTTCTGCGCTGGCTGATGCAGAAAATATTTCACGTAAGATTATTACCCGCTGTATCAACACAGCTAAACTGCCTAAATCAGTTGTTGCTCTTTTTTCTCATCCCGGTGAACTATCTGCTCGGTCAGGTGATGCACTTCAAAGAGCTTTTACAGATAAAGAAGAATTACTTAAGCAGCAGGCATCTAACCTTCACGAGCAGAAAAAAGCAGGAGTGATATTTGAAGCTGAAGAAGTCATCACTCTTTTAACGTCTGTGCTTAAAACGTCATCTGCCTCAAGAACTAGCTTAAGCTCACGACATCAGTTTGCTCCTGGAGCGACAGTGTTGTACAAGGGCGATAAAATGGTGTTAAACCTAGATAGATCTCGTATTCCAACTGAGTGTATAGAGAGAATTGAAGCCATTCTTAAGGAACTTGAAAAAGCGGCACTTTGATGCGGCACGTTTTAGTCTACATTTATCTGTCTTTACTTAATTTCCTTTAGCACAGGCTAGAAAACATAACTAACTGGCCTGAATATTATATCTGGGACCACGGTCCCAGTTGTATTGTCGGTCTGATAATCAGTCTGGGACCACGGGCCCACTCATATTGTCGGTCTGATAATCAGTCTGGGACCACGGTCCCACTCATATTGTCGGTCTGATTATCGGTCTGGGACCACGGGCCCACTCATATTGTTAGTCTGCTAATCAGTCTGGGACCGCGGTCCCACTCGTATTGTTGGTCTGCTAATCAGTCTGGGACCACGGTCCCACTCATATTGTTGGTCTGCTAATCAGTCTGGGACCACGGTCCCACTCATATTGTTGGTCTGCTAATCAGTCTGGGACCACGGTCCCACTCATATTGTCGGTCTGCTAATCAGTCTGGGACCACGGTCCCACTCATATTGTTGGTCTGATTATCGGTCTGGGACCACGGTCCCACTCATATTGTTAGTCTGCTAATCAGTCTGGGACCGCGGTCCCACTCGTATTGTTGGTCTGCTAATCAGTCTGGGACCACGGTCCCACTCATATTGTTGGTCTGCTAATCAGTCTGGGACCACGGTCCCACTCATATTGTTGGTCTGCTAATCAGTCTGGGACCACGGTCCCACTCATATTGTCGGTCTGCTAATCAGTCTGGGACCACGGTCCCACTCATATTGTTGGTCTGATTATCGGTCTGGGACCACGGTCCCACTCATATTGTTAGTCTGCTAATCAGTCTGGGACCGCGGTCCCACTCGTATTGTTGGTCTGATAATCAGTCTGGGACCACGGTCTCACTTGTATTGTCGATCTGATTATCAGCGTGAGACTACGATTCCATTAATGCCTGCCAGTGAGTGTGTGGAACATATCTTGGCCAGTGACTTGGTCTGTGATGTGCTGCGTATACCGGGTGAACCGCCCCGCCGCTTGTTTGACCGCTATATTCTGCGGGAGTTTTCTTGGAGGCACGGGATGAAATCCGCAGCATGGCGGATGCCCTGGCAAAAATCCGGAAATGATGACGATGGCGGGGAAAATCCCCGCCTTTTTCCTGCCGGTCCCCGGACAGAGCACAAAGGAAGTCGCCGCCGGCTCCGCTTTACCCGGCCATGCGGAGCATAGCCTTGTGGGGGTTCAGTTATGTGGACGTCGAGTCGTGTGCGGGCTGTGCCGTGCCTCCATCTTAGCCGGGCTGGCGTTGATGCAAGCAACTGTCTTAATGGGAGGCGGTTATCTGAAAAAAGTACGGGATAATATTATGGAATCGCCCATCTCAAGCAAAAAACTGACTCGCTTCGATACTACGCTGACAGGCTGTTTTGAGCGAGATATCTCTCGTGTCGGGCATCGACATTTTAAATGATTCTAAATAATATGAGCAGGGTCAGTCTTATTAAAGATTAAAACACCGGATAACAAGTTTTATTGATTATGGATGAAGAGAAAACTCGTGCTGAAGTGGCACACATAGAATTTATTTCATATGGTACGTCTCGAATTTTTGATAGGCGTATGAGATCCTTAGACTGGAAGCGTAAGGTTGTCACCTTCCTTGGGGGCTTTGTTCCACTGATGATAGGTTGTGCAGTTTTATCATTCGGACTTGAAGCTCCATTTCTGCCGCTTTGCATCACAATTGCCGGTGTGGCAAGTATCATGCAATTGGGGTTCTCGCTGTGGTCTTTGGTTTCCGGATGGGATCGCTCATATAGTGATTGCATGGCTTCCGTTAAGGAAAATACAGCCATTTATAACCTAGCTGGTAGTGTTCGCAAGAAAATAGGTAAGCTTGACGAAGCCAAATTGGAAATTTTGATAGACGATTTGACGGAAAAATTTGAGCGAAGGGAGCAGGAAGACTTAACTTTGTGTGTGAGTGATAAAGAACTTCGTTATGCAAACCGTATGTCCTGTTTCTACTTCAAAAAAAAATGCCATATTTGTAATGTCGTTCCCCTAACTTTGAAACCGGGAAAATGTGTTTGTGATGGTTGTGGGAAGTTTTAACAAGGAGAACATATGAGTAGTGCAAAAATTCTTAACGCTTACTTCGAGGCTTCTGAAGAAGATCGAAAGGAGTTCCTACGGGTTCTTAGTCATTTTTATAAGGATAACCGAAGAGTACCTCTGCAAGAGGGCATGGAGAGCTTTGCCGTCAATGAAAGCATCCGTAAATCGCAGTCAATTAACTTTGCCCCTATGCAAGGTGGGTGTCCACTCTGCGGCAAGTAACGACCAAAGCCGCTTGACTAGCGGCTTGATAGATTTCTTTATATTGTAACTAGCATCTTTACATCCTGTTAAAAAAGTGGCTATTGCCCGCTATCTTGTAATTCTCCGTATTTGGTACAAAAACAGCCGAAAGCTGCACTATCAGCAGCTATGAGCAGCGGCCCCACTGACATCGCGGATGCTTTGTCCGTGGGAGGGCGGATCACAACAGGCCTGCGGGATAAGTTGTTCTTTCTGTCATTATGTAAAATGACCGGCAGTCATGAGATTACCTGTGATTGAAATGAGGCGTTCCACTCTTCCCCTTTTCTGAGCATGGTATTCAGAATGGTGATGAGTTTGCGCATGCAGGCGACCAGAGCAAGTTTTTTGGGTTTTCCGGCGGCAAGCAAACGCTGGTAGAACAGCTTTATGGCAGGATTAAACTGCGTAGCCACCAGAGCTGCCATGTTCAACGTTGCTCTCACTCCGGCTCTGCCACCAAACGTGGTCCGTTTCCCTCGCATTTTCCCGGAGTCTCTGTTTAGAGGAGCGACGCCAGTTAGAGCACTAATCTCCCGTCGATTGAGTTTCCCCTGTTCCGGTAGTTCGGCAATCAGCGACGCGACGGTGATATCGCCGACGCCTTTCACGCTGCCTATCAGTCTGGCCTGCTCCTGGAAGAATGCTGTCATGTGTTGTTTCATTTGCTCATTGATCCGGTCGAGCTCGTTTTGAAGCGCATCAATAATGTTATCGATACTCTTCCTGCTTTGGGGATGAGAAGGATAGAGACGATTACGCTCAGCGACCAGCATATGGTTCAACTGACGACGACGGACGACCATTGCGGCAAGTACTGCTCGTGCCTCATCTGGCAGATGCCGTTTATAACGACTGCGGTCCGGATGGCGATCAATGACCAGGGCCAGTTGTGCTAGCATGGCGGCGTCAAGTTTATCTGTTTTAGCCAGATATCCCATTGAACGGGCAAAATCCCTAGCCTGTCGTGGGTTGATCACAACCACATCGTATCCTTCTGACTGAAGCTTACAGGCAATGGCTGCTTCAAGGCCACCGGTAGCTTCCATGAGAATCAGGTTAATTTTGGTGTGCTTCAGTTTATCTGTGATAACAGCGAAACCATCCTCATCGTTACCCACAGTGAATGGCTCAATCGTGTCGGTGGTGGCGATGTCCAGCGATAGTTTGGCAACATCAATATCCATGCATTGCAGATTTGGTTGACTCATATGACCCTTCCTTACGATACGAATTTGGTTTCAATCAACTGTACGGGTTTGTGATGAGTGACTCAGCTCATGCGCGGGACGCTTGCATGCGGGCTTAATACCCTCGGGTTCGCACGTGCTGCATGAGCTTTGCCAGACCTACAGATTCAGTTTATGCCATCTTCAAGATATAAGGATACGCTTCGCCGCTGCGGTCACCCGGTCCCTCCTTCCCGTCTGCCGCGATTTTCCGGTCGTTTACCCGCTCAGATTTCGCGGTCTCACCCTCCAACTCCCGCCAGCCGTGTGTCAGGCTGCGGCTTCCCTTGCGCCCTATGCATCCCCGCCTTATCGCCCGGCTTTTATGGAGGCACGGCACAGCCCGGTGTCGCGGAATATGTGAACAACGGAGGAAATCCCATGCAGTATGCGAAACCTGTCACTCTGAATGTTGAAGAGTGCGACCGTCTGTCTTTTCTGCCTTACCTGTTTGGCAACGATTTTCTGTATGCCGAAGCATATGTGTACGCGCTGGCGCAAAAAATGATGCCGGAATATCAGGGAGGCTTCTGGCACTTCATCCGCCTGCCGGACGGTGGCGGTTACATGATGCCGGATGGCGACCGTTTTCATCTGGTTAACGGTGAAAACTGGTTTGACCGCACGGTCAGTGCCGATGCCGCAGGCATCATTCTGACTTCCCTTGTGATTAACCGCCAGTTGTGGCTGTACCACGACAGCGGTAACGCAGGGCTGACACACCTGTACCGGATGCGTGATGCGCAGTTGTGGAGCCACATCGAATTTCACCCCGAATGTAACGCGATTTACGCGGCGCTGGACTGATTAACGGACGGGGCGGCAATGCCGCCCCTGTAAAGGAGACGAGAACATGTACTGTTAAAGAAATTATCCGCGATGTACTGGATACAGACGTGCCGGACAGTGAATGCGTTTTTGCCGTGGTGCTGACCCGTGGGGATGTGCGCCATATGGCTCAGGACTGGAACCTGTCAGACGATGAGCTGGAAACCGTCATGCAGCGGCTGGACGATGCCTTTGTATATGGCGCATGTGACAGAGTTGTTTCCGATATTGTCAATGAACTGATGGAGGAAAAGCGCGTAAACCGCCTTGTAACAGTCCCTGCGGTGCTGCTGGAAAAAGTGATGGTGATGGCTGGTAGTGAAATTTATCGCCTCCATGCTGTCGGGAGCGAGAACGGGGGCGACGGTGACGCATTTGTCAGGGAAGAACGTGAGATTATGCGGGTGATGCGTCAGGCGCTGGACGGGGAGAACGGGTAATGAATATCAGCACGGAAACCCGCGAAATTCTGCGTAATTACAAAACCGTGATTAATGCGCGGCGTCGTGAGATGGGGCAGAAACCGCTCACCACCGCGCAGATTGTTGATGAAATCTGCGATTTTGTGACGAATCAGCAGGCGGTTTTCCTCGGTGGTCACTATATCCTTCAGGGCAGCTGAAACAGGTGATACAGGGCAGGCGGTGGAGGCCGCCTGTCAGCCCGCGCGAACCCCCCTGGCAGGCTGACGCCTGCCGGAAGGGAAGCGGGCCACGCTGACGCGTCGCCCGTTACCCTTCCCGTTAGTGATGTGTCCGGAATGTTTTTTCTGATGTTATTTTTCTGTGGTTACCGTGTTTGTTATTGTTCTTCTTCTTTTTCCTCTTCCTCTTCTTTCCGTTCCTCTCCTGTTTATGGCTTTTCCGGGCGTCCCCCTGGCGGGGCGGGCTGTCGTGAACGGAGCCAGCGGAGCTGTCTCCGCCCTGGCGGGCTTCCATCCCTGACGCGAAACCATGGCTTGCAGCGACCGTTCCGGTCGCGCCGCCTCTGTCGCGCCGTGGCCTGCGCTCCCGGCATCCCGGCAAAAGGCGCCGGAATGTAAGGAGCAACGCCGTTTCGCAAACCGCGCTTCACGTCGTTGCGGCGGGTCCCTGCTCATTGCCTGCCAGGTGCCACACACCCGTATGAGTCCCTGTCGCCGGGGGCTGAGACAGCCACAACCTGCCGCACTGACTGTCCAGGGTAAATGAACAGCCCACAAAATTTTTTACCCAGAACCCGGTAAAAAATTTTGCGTTCTGCCCAGGACAGGTGCGTCAGGCCGTGGCAGTGATGCCCCTTGCGGCGAAGGTTCTCAAACGGGTGAAGTTCATACCACAGGGAATACAGCAGCAGGTTCCCGCGAAACGTCAAAACCGCGACTCCCGAAACTCAACGGGTGATGTTCTTTAAAAATCAGGATTTATTTCAGGCTCCGGCAATACGCATTTATTTGTTCTGTCAGTCATCCGGCTGGCAGGTAATGAGAACGCAGGAACAGAAGGAGGAAAACACCGGAAAGCGTCAGATGCAGATATGAAAAAAGCAGGTCAGGGACCTGCTTAATCCACGCCGTAGAAATCGCCGCAATCGATTTTCACGGCTTCACTAACCTGTGTCATAAGGAGTTTCATTTATGACAGTAAGTATTGTTTCACCTTCCGCAGCGGCTGTAAAGCCCCGCCGTCATCCCCGTTTCAGACGCGAAGACATCCCCGCGCCGGAAATTGACCCCGTGCTGAAAGCATTCGGGCGACACATAGCCCGGAGTTTTCACCGGGGACGTGGTGTACACATCCCCGCCATGAAAAACACGGCTTTCGGGCAGGTGCTCCGCACACTTGAACTGAAACGCGCTTTTAACTGATGAGGTGAGCCGCCCCGCGAGGGGCGGCAACAGACGGAAGGAGAACATTTTATGACATTAGCAGCAATCACCATGACCGCCCCGGAAGCCGCCAGCCCTGTGCAGATGTACCGCGCGACCTACTCACCGGATGACAACAAACTGCGCCTGTATGCTGCGTCACGTCTTGACCCGGAGACGTATAAAAAAGTGCATGATGCCGGTTTTCGCTGGGCACCAAAACAGGCGCTGTTTGTGGCTCCAGCCTGGACACCGGGCCGGGAAGACGTGCTCCTCTCACTTGCCGGAGAGATTGAGGATGAAGACAGCACGCTCGCTGAACGTCAGGAAGCACGGGCGGAGCGGTTTACCGGATACAGCGGAAAGCGGGCCAGTGAATCCGCACAGGCACTTGATGAAGTGGAAAGACTGGCCGCGATGATCCCGCCCGGTCAGCCCATTCTTGTGGGGCATCACAGCGAACGCCGCGCCCGTCGTGATGCGCAGCGTATTGAAAACGGCATGAAACGTGCCGTGATGCTCTTTGAACGTGCGGAATACTGGGAAGAGCGGGCGCGGTCGGCACTGCTTCACGCGAAGTATAAAGAACGTCCGGACGTTCGCTGGCGTCGTATCAAAAAAATCGAAGCTGATTTGCGCAAGGCTGAAAAGACCATCGCGCAGTCGCAGAAATATCTGACGATATGGCGGGCTGAATCGCTGGATCTGAATATGGCAAAACTCATCAGTAGTCATGACCGTATCAGTGCCTGTTTCCCGCTGGATACGTATCCGCGCCCGGCAGAAAAAAGCCAGTATGAAGGAAGTCGATCGTTATGGTCGGCCCTGGATGATGACATCATCACCACGGAGCAGGCCCGCGAAATTGCGATCCGCTGTCATGAACGGCAGATTCAGCATCAGCAACGCTGGGTCAACCGCTGGGTGCCTGGCTGGATGTGTGCACTACGTCCACAGGCAGAGACGGAAACCACGGAATACCGTGACAACCAGGCCGATGCCGCCTGATGAACAACCACACCGCCCCGCCGGAGACGGGGCGGCAGCAAGGGAGATACCGTGATGAAAACTGAACTGACCCTGAATGTATTACAGACCATGAACGCACAGGAATATGAAGATATCCGGGCTGCCGGAAGTGATGAACGCCGTGAGCTGACTCACGCCGTGATGCGGGAGCTGGATGCGCCGGATAACTGGACGATGAACGGCGAGTACGGCAGCGAGTTTGGCGGCTTTTTCCCCGTCCAGGTCCGTTTCACGCCTGCCCACGAATGTTTTCACCTGGCGTTATGTTCACCGGGCGATGTCTCTCAGGTCTGGGTGCTGGTTCTGGTGAATGCCGGTGGTGAGCCGTTTGCGGTGATTCAGGTACAGCGGCGGTTTGCACCGGAAGCCGTCAGCCATTCACTGGCACTGGCGGCGTCACTGGATACGCAGGGGTACAGCGTTAACGACATCATCCATATTCTGATGGCGGAAGGAGGTCAGGCATGAGCGCACGTTCACAGGCACTGGTTCCCCTCAGCGCAGAGCAACAGGCCACATGGCGGGCGGTGGCGGAGACGGAAAAACGCCGCCATCAGGGAAACTTGCTGGCGGAATATCCGTATGCGGGGGCGTTTTTCCGCTGTCTGAACGGAAGCCGCAGGATGTCGTTGTCTGACCTGCGATTTTTCATGCCGTCCCTGACCGCAGAAGAACTGCGCGGCAACCGTTCTCAGTGGCTGTATGCAGTCGATGTGCTGATTGAAACTCAGGGCGAGGTCTGCCTTCTTCCCCTTCCCGGCGATGCAGCAGAGCGGCTGTTCCCGTCGGTGCGGTTCCGTGTCAGGGAGCGCAGTCGCCACAAATCCGCACTGGTCATGCAGAAGTACAGCCGTCAGCAGGCACGGGAGGTAGAGCAGAAAGCCCGTGCGTACCAGGCGCTGGTCGCTCAGGCGGAAATCGAACTGGCGTTCCATTCACCGGAAACAGTCGGAAGCTGGCATGCCCGCTGGAGTGACAGGGTGGCAGAGCATGATCTGGAAACCCTGTTCTGGCAGTGGGGCGAGCGTTTTCCGTCACTGGCCGGAATGGAACGCTGGCAGTGGCAGGATATGCCATTCTGGCAGGTTATTGCGGAAGCCAGTCTTGCAGCAAGAGAGTCTGGTCACGCTGTCCGTGAGATGGAGCGGTGGATGGTGCCGAACAAACTCCGGGAGGCAGCGTGATGCGGCAATAATCACACGGATTACCCGTAGCCTGAATGAGCGGGTTATTTTCAGGAAAAGCGAGTGTGGTCAGCGTGCAGGTATATGGGCTATGATGTGCCCGGCGCTTGAGGCTTTCTGCCTCATGACGTGAAGGTGGTTTGTTGCCGTGTTGTGTGGCAGAAGGACAAAAGCCCCGTAGTTAATTTTTCATTAACCCACGAGGCCCCTGCATGCTTAGACAACATCAGGATAGCCTCTTACCGCGCTTTGCGCAAGGAGAAGAAGGCCATGAAACTACCACGCAGCTCTCTTGTCTGGTGTGTGTTGATCGTGTGTCTCACACTGTTGATATTCACTTATCTGACACGAAAATCGCTGTGCGAGATTCGTTACAGAGACGGATACAGGGAGGTGGCGGCTTTCATGGCTTACGAATCCGGTAAGTAGCAACCTGGAGGCGGGCGCAGGCCCGCCTTTTCAGGTCTGATGCTGGTCTGACTGCACTGAAGCGCCTTTATAAAGGGGCTGCTGGTTCGCCGGTGGCCCCTTTCTCCTTGCTGGCATTGTACGGGCATGAACAACCAGACTGCCAGGAAGGCCGTTTCCCTTCGGGAACGGGGATGAACGTGCGCCTGCGGCGCCCGTTCTTTTCCCCCGCCTTCTCTGTTTATGACCTGTCGGAAACCACATCACCTTCCCTGTGATTATTCTCTTTTTCCTCCTGTTCTGACTCTGATTACTGCTGCCCTGATTCCTGTCTGTCTTGTTCTTCTTCTGCCTGTGCCTTTCCCGGGCGTCCCCCTGGCGGGGCGGGCTGTCGTGAACGGAGCCAGCGGAGCTGTCTCCGCCCTGGCGGACTTCCATCCATGACGCGAAACCCCGGGCTTGCAGCGACCGTTCCGGTCGCGCCGCCTCTGTCGCGCTGTGGCCTGCGGCGGCTCCCGAAACTCAACCGATGATGGGGGCTGAAAACCAGAGAGAGGAGAAAGCAGGATGAGTACCCGAAATATCCACGTCAACACCGCGTCGTACACGCTTCTTGTTGCCGGGAAGAAAAAAAACACCGGGGAAGAGTGGGACATCCTGGAATTCAGCAACCTGACTGAGCTGAAAAAATATCGCAAAAGCCACCCGGAAAAGATGGCCTTCAGCTATAGCTACGCGCTCAGCCGGGGTGTGGATACGCAGTTCCGCCATATCAACATTGCGGAAGCCGATCACTTCAAACAGTTCCTGCGTCAGATTAAGCGTGCCGGCCTCGATATCCGGGCGATCTGCTGACCGGATGTGATGAATATCCCGCCTGATTGTTGCAATCTTGTTAATGGAGATCGGGGGGGATGATATTAAGCGGAAAAATTTTTTATTAAATTTATCCTTTCATAAAGGAGTAGCTGTTATGCGATTAGCTTCCCGTTTTGGTCGGTATAATTCCATCCGCCGTGAACGTCCTTTAACGGATGATGAATTAATGCAGTTCGTACCTTCGGTATTTTCCGGTGATAAACATGAGTCCCGGAGTGAACGTTATACGTATATTCCAACAATCAATATCATCAATAAGTTACGTGATGAAGGTTTCCAGCCATTCTTTGCCTGCCAGAGTCGGGTTCGTGATTTGGGACGTCGCGAATACAGTAAACATATGTTACGTCTTCGCAGGGAAGGGCATATTAACGGGCAGGAAGTTCCTGAAATTATCCTACTTAATTCACATGATGGTTCATCCAGTTATCAGATGATCCCCGGGATTTTTCGTTTTGTCTGCACAAATGGCCTGGTGTGCGGAAATAATTTTGGCGAAATCCGCGTTCCACATAAAGGTGATATTGTTGGGCAGGTTATCGAGGGAGCGTATGAAGTACTCGGTGTCTTTGATAAGGTCACTGATAATATGGAGCGATGAAAGAAATTCATCTTAACAGTGATGAGCAACATTTATTTGGCAGAACTGCACTGATAGTCAGGTATGAAGATGAAAATAAAACGCCAGTGACGCCTGAACAAATAATTACCCCCCGTCGTCGGGAGGATAAACAGAATGATCTCTGGACAACCTGGCAGCGGGTTCAGGAGAATATGATAAAAGGTGGATTATCGGGGCGAAGTACCTCCGGTAAAAATACCAGGACAAGAGCCATTACAGGTATTGATGGTGATATCCGAATCAACAAGGCTTTATGGATGATTGCCGAACAGTTCAGAAAGTGGATGTCGTGATAATATAAGTAAAGCCCCGAAAATTTTTCGGGGCTTTACTTATATTATCATTCTTCGGCATCGCTGTGTCGTCTGATATACCTCAATTTCATCAACTGGCTTTCCGGTTGTCTGTAAATATTGTGCCCGCGAAAAATGGTCTGGCAGGAGGCTGCGCAGTTACCGGGTATATATCAGATGGGTTCCCGCTTCGCGGGGCTTCGGCCAGTCAGTATTGTCACTCATATGATATTTTTGTGTGTGGCCTTCCATGCCGCTTTTGCGGCATAACCGGTATCTGACAATGTCTGTAAGATTAATTGTTCTGCACGCTGTTAATTTCCGGAAGTGATTTCTTCGTGGCCGGAATCCGGATACCTTTACTGCTTTTTATCCCGGTATAAATCCGGTAAACATCTGATGCGTAGGCAAGACGTCTCTGGTTCTGGCGTTCGGTCTTCCTGAATCCGGCATTGTATGCACCAACGGCCTCCCAGGAGACGCCCCATTTTTTAAAGGCTATTGCCAGATAATAAGCACCGGTATAAATGTTCATGCAGGGATCTGTTGTCAGATGTTCCGGCTTAATTCCATAGCGGACCAGTTCGTTAAAATGCTGGGAATCTACCTGCATCAGTCCGCTGCCATATCCCGTTACCGGATTAATACCGATGGCATTAACCCGGTAACGGGATTCTTTCCATGATATTGCTCTCAGTAAATCAGGATCTATTTTGTAATCCCGGCCTGCAAGATCAAAGCAATCAGTGGCATGGCAGATCTCATTTATAAACATCAGGCAGATGGCTAACATCCATTTTTTCATTTTTCCACCTCTGGTGACTTTATCCGTAAATAATTTAACCCACTCCACAAAAAGGCTCAACAGGTTGGTGGTTCTCACCACCAAAAGCACCACACCCCACGCAAAAACAAGTTTTTGCTGATTTGTGTTTTAAATCATGTAATTAATGAACTATATTTATATTATATAATTTTGAATTATATTGCAGAGATTCGTGATAGATTCGATAGTGAATCTATCACGAATTGTCAATGATTCAGTAATGACTATTTTTTTTGAAAACATCTATTTACTTGGCGCGTGAATCTATATTAGATTCGTCATTTGATGATTGCTGATTCGTATAGTGAATCGTGATTTTAGTATGATGAATCTAATGGCGATTCGTCATAAGGTGCAGAATAGAGAGCACGAAAATATATTGTTTGTTTAGGAAGGTGAATAAGGTGTGTTATGGCCAAAATTCAGGTTTATGTTAATGACCATGTGTCTGAAAAAATAAATGCTATTGCTGTGCAAAGGCGAGCAGAGGGAGCAAAAGAGAAAGATGTTAGTTATTCAAGTATTGCCTCTATGTTGCTTGAGTTAGGATTGCGAGTTTATGAAGCGCAGATGGAGCGAAAAGAATCAGCGTTTAATCAGGCAGAGTTTAATAAACTTCTTCTTGAGTGTGTTGTAAAAACGCAGTCAACGGTGGCAAAGATTTTAGGTATTGAGTCTCTTAGCCCTCATGTTTCCGGAAAACCGAAGTTTGAATATGCCAATATGGTTGAAGATATCAGAGAGAAGGTGTCGGTTGAGATGGAAAGGTTCTTTCCAAAAAATGATGATGAATAAAGTGAAATAAATTTTGACTTTGTTCAAATATCATGGTTTTTTATGGTTCAAACTGATGACAATAATCAGAATAATTAGTATATTGATTATGTGGTTAATGCCACGTTAAAAATTGAAACTGAAAATCGCCGATGCAGGGAGCAGCCACTCCCTGCATCGACTGTCCATAGAATCCTTAGAGGAGGTTCCTATGTGTGCGATGGATCGTAGAGAAAGAGCACTCATCAGTCAATTGCATTTCCCTCATAGTCTTGGAGAGGCTATTTCGTTTTTAAAATATCCAGTATGTGTCCGCTTCGAGGATGGTTCTTTTATTCAGGAAAATAACCGCTTTGAAAAACTTATCAGATCGTCATTTAATTCATGTGATGAATGGTTTGATAGTTTAACGTTGGAATGTAAATTACAGTTATCCAGAGCAGAGATTGAATCATGCTCTTCAGTTTATGGTGTAAATTGTAATAATGACATATTACTTAATAATATGTTATGGAGTGTGATCATAGAAAGTGTTATCACACCATGCGGCTATTTCTTTATCTGGAGATTTATTTGGGTAGCAAATGATAATCTGTCATCGTTTGTTGTGTCTAAATACACCAATGAATTAATTGTACTATCTGATGAATATGTAGGCATTGAGCCATATCTGATAGGGTTTAGCCATCATTATTCATCAGCAAAGATGAACATCACTGTGTCTAAATCAAAGAAGAAAACCATGAAATTATTTAAACGACATGGATTTAGTTCTAGAGATCTCTGGTTGGATGAAATGATTAGAACGGAAAAGATACTTCCTTTATATGCTAAAGTAAAAGAAATATTGGGAAGATAGGCTGTTAACTTATTGTTACTTTGCGGGAACCATTGGTTCCCGTTTTTGTTAATATAATTTACTCTATTTTTGTTTTCATTAAAGATGATTTATATGATTATATTTTATTATCTCAAGTAATTATGCGGAGGAAACGTGAGCAGAGGGAGAACCAGAGCCGCACCGGGTAACAAAGTCTTATTAATACTGGATGAGACAACTAATCAGAAACTTTTAGCAGCTAGAGATCGTAGCGGAAGAACAAAAACTAATGAGGTGTTCATTAGACTAAAAGATCATCTCAATCGTTTTCCAGACTTTTATAATGCATCTTTAGTAAAGGAGGAAGCTGAAAGCATAGACGATATATAAAGAGTTTTATTTTTCACTATCAATATTAAACAGAGGAATCATATGGACGCCGTTTTAAGTGTTCAGGGTGTTTCTGCGCCCGTCAAAAAGAAGTCGTTTTTTTCTAAATTCACTCGTCTGAATATGCTTCGCCTGGCTCGCGCTGTGATCCCGGCTGCTGTTCTGATGATGTTCTTCCCGCAGCTGGCGATGGCCGCCGGCAGCAGTGGTCAGGACCTGATGGCAAGTGGTAACACCACGGTTAAGGCGACCTTCGGTAAGGACTCCAGTGTTGTTAAATGGGTTGTTCTGGCTGAAGTTCTGGTCGGTGCGGTCATGTACATGATGACCAAAAACGTCAAGTTCCTGGCCGGTTTTGCCATCATCTCTGTATTTATTGCTGTGGGTATGGCCGTCGTTGGCCTCTGACAGGAAATAAAACGATGTCGGGAGACGAGAATAAACTTAAGAAATATCGTTTCCCGGAAACACTGACCAACCAGAGCCGCTGGTTTGGCCTGCCACTGGATGAACTGATCCCCGCAGCAATCTGTATTGGCTGGGGTATCACAACATCGAAATATCTGTTCGGTATTGGTGCAGCGGTTCTGGTTTATTTCGGGATTAAAAAACTGAAAAAAGGGCGGGGCAGTTCCTGGTTACGTGACCTGATTTACTGGTATATGCCAACAGCCCTGCTGCGCGGTATTTTTCATAATGTTCCCGATTCGTGTTTCCGGCAGTGGATTAAATAGAACTGATACCAGGATTGTTATATGGAACACGGTGCCCGTTTAAGTACCAGTCGTGTAATGGCCATCGCCTTTATATTTATGTCAGTGCTTATTGTTCTCAGCCTCTCTGTTAACGTCATTCAGGGGGTGAATAACTACCGTCTTCAGAATGAGCAACGCACTGCCGTGACGCCAATGGCATTTAATGCCCCCTTTGCCGTGTCACAGAACAGTGCCGACGCCTCTTATTTACAGCAGATGGCGCTGTCATTTATTGCCCTCCGTCTGAATGTTTCATCAGAAACCGCCGATGCCTCACATCAGGCGCTTCTGCAATATATCCGCCCGGGCGCACAGAACCAGATGAAAGTTATTCTGGCTGAAGAAGCGAAGCGTATTAAAAACGATAACGTGAACTCAGCCTTTTTCCAGACCAGTGTTCGTGTCTGGCCTCAGTATGGCCGTGTGGAAATTCGTGGTGTGCTTAAAACCTGGATTGGTGATTCAAAACCTTTCACTGATATCAAACATTACATCCTTATTCTGAAGCGGGAAAACGGGGTGACCTGGCTGGATAATTTCGGGGAAACAGACGATGAGAAAAAATAATACAGCAATAATATTAGGCGGCCTGTTTTTTTCCTGCAGCGTGATGGCCGGAGTCGGTACGCTGGCCCCCACCGTGGTGCCAATGGTGAACGGTGGTCAGGCCAGTATTGCCATCAGCAATACCAGCCCGAATCTGTTTACCGTTCCCGGTGACCGGATTATCGCCGTGAACAGTCTGGATGGTGCCCTGACCAATAATGAGCAGACCGCCTCCGGCGGTGTGGTGGTGGCCACCGTCAACAAAAAGCCCTTTACGTTCATTCTGGAAACAGAACGTGGTCTGAATCTTTCCATTCAGGCCGTTCCCCGTGAAGGCGCGGGGCGTACCATTCAGCTGGTCAGTGACCTGCGCGGAACCGGAGAAGAAGCCGGTGCGTGGGAAACGTCCACGCCTTACGAATCCCTGCTTGTGACCATCAGCCAGGCCGTCCGTGGCGGAAAATTACCCGCAGGCTGGTATCAGGTCCCGGTGACAAAGGAAACCCTGCAGGCCCCGGCGGGGCTGTCTTCAGTGGCAGATGCCGTATGGACGGGGAATCACCTGAAGATGGTCCGCTTTGCCGTGGAAAATAAAACGCTGTCTGCCCTGAATATCCGGGAAAGTGACTTCTGGCAGCCGGGAACCCGTGCCGTGATGTTCAGCCAGCCTGCCAGCCAGTTACTGGCAGGTGCGCGCATGGATGTGTATGTCATCCGTGACGGGGAGGGCAACTGATGGCCAGTATCAATACCATTGTGAAACGCAAGCAGTACCTGTGGCTGGGGATTGTGGTTGTCGGTACAGCCTCCGCGATTGGTGGGGCACTGTATCTGTCTGATGTGGACATGTCCGGTAACGGTGAAACCGTGGCTGAACAGGAGCCTGTGCCGGATATGACCGGTGTGGTGGATACGACCTTTGATGACAAGGTGCGTCAGCATGCCACCACCGAGATGCAGGTGACGGCAGCGCAGATGCAGAAGCAGTATGAGGAAATCCGTCGTGAGCTGGATGTTCTGAACAAACAGCGCGGTGATGACCAGCGTCGTATTGAAAAGTTGGGACAGGACAATGCCGCCCTGGCAGAGCAGGTAAAAGCCCTGGGTGCTAATCCCGTCACGGCGACCGGTGAGCCTGTACCGCAGATGCCTGCCTCACCGCCCGGCCCGGAAGGCGAACCACAGCTAGGAAACACCCCCGTATCCTTCCCGCCGCAGGGCAGCGTTGCTGTTCCACCGCCGACGGCGTTTTATCCCGGGAATGGTGTCACGCCACCACCACAGGTGACGTACCAGTCTGTGCCGGTGCCTAACCGGATACAGCGTAAGGTGTTTACCCGTAATGAGGGAAAACAGGGACCATCACTGCCGTACATTCCGTCAGGAAGTTTTGCGAAAGCCATGCTGATTGAAGGGGCGGATGCCAATGCCTCTGTCACCGGTAATGAATCCACGGTGCCGATGCAGCTGCGTATCACCGGCCTGGTGGAAATGCCGAACAGCAAGACGTATGACGCAACGGGATGTTTTGTGGGTCTGGAAGCCTGGGGGGATGTGTCCAGTGAGCGTGCCATTGTACGCACCCGCAATATCAGTTGCCTGAAGGACGGCAAAACTATTGATATGCCGATTAAGGGGCATGTCAGCTTCCGGGGTAAAAACGGTATCAAGGGCGAAGTGGTGATGCGTAACGGCAAAATCCTCGGCTGGGCATGGGGCGCGGGATTTGTTGACGGTATCGGTCAGGGAATGGAGCGCGCCTCCCAGCCGGCTGTCGGGCTGGGTGCCACAGCCGCTTACGGGGCTGGTGATGTCCTGAAAATGGGTATCGGTGGCGGCGCATCGAAAGCCGCACAGACGCTCAGTGACTACTACATCAAACGTGCCGAACAGTATCACCCGGTGATACCGATTGGTGCGGGCAACGAAGTGACCGTGGTGTTCCAGGACGGCTTCCAGCTGAAAACCGTGGAAGAGATGGCGCTGGAACGCACGCAGAGCAGAGCGGAAGAAGACAATCCGGAAAGTCCGGTTCCTGTTCCGCCATCGGCTGAAAGTCATCTTAACGGCTTTAATACTGACCAGATGCTGAAGCAGCTGGGCAACCTGAATCCGCAGCAGTTTATGTCCGGCAGCCAGGGAGGGGGCAACGATGGCAAATAATATGTCGTCCCGTCAGGCGTGCCATGCCGCCCGGTATGTTGTCGCCCGGGTTCTGCGAGGACTGTTCTGGTGTCTGAAGTACACCGTCATTCTGCCACTGGCCACAATGGCCCTGATGGCTCTGTTTGTTTTATGGAAGGACAACACCACGCCGGGGAAATTACTGGTTAAGGAGATTAACTTCGTAAGACAAACAGCACCTGCCGGACAGTTCCCGGTCAGTGAATGCTGGTTTTCTTCCTCTGATTCTTCAGGCAGATCAGAAATACAGGATATCTGCCATTACCGCGCGGCTGATGCTGCAGATTATGTCAGGGAGACTGACCGGTCACTGATGCAACTGGTCACCGCATTATGGGCAACACTGGCACTGATGTATGTCTCGCTGGCAGCGATCACCGGGAAATATCCGGTGCGACCAGGAAAAATGAAATGTATCCGGGTGGTAACCGCAGATGAACATCTGAAGGAAGTTTATACGGAAGACGCTTCCCTGCCGGGAAAAATCAGGAAATGCCCTGTTTATCTTCCTGATGACAGAACAAACAGAAACAACGGAGATAAAAATGAACATGCGTAATATTAATGTTATTACAGCCCTCTCTGTGCCGGGTAAAACCGTGTCAGATGATTTTATTCATGCTGTTCTCAGTAACTGCGCCACAAGAATCGTACTTCCTGCACCGGAGAAATTCGGTTCTGAGTCATTGCCGGACAATTTTAATATGGCTGCTGTCGGTGTGATGAAGAAGGGTATGTCGATGAGTTTATTTTCTTCTCCGGGGCATATTGTGGTTGCCGGACAATCCGGTGGCGGAAAATCTGTTCCGGTGAAAGAACTAATCGACAGAATTATTCAGAAATATAAGGAGCCCTTCGATGAATAAGCTGGTTTCTGATGGCAGCGTCAAAAAAATAAATTATCCGGTGCTGTATGAGTCCGGAATAACACCTCCGTTATGTGAAGTCAGTGCACCAGAACCTGATGCGGGGGGAAAACGCATTGTGGCATATGTTTATAAATCATCACGGAGTACGGTTTTTGAAAATCCTGACATTGTAAAAACCTGTACGGTCAGGGATTTGAAGAAGGATTTTGTGAACTGCGATGAGAAAGGTGAGGGACAATGAAACAGATTTCTTTATTTATTCCTCTGCTGGGGACCTTATTACTTTCCGGCTGTGCCGGAACCAGTACGGAATTTGAGTGTAACGCCACCACATCCGATACCTGTATGACGATGGAGCAGGCCAATGAGAAGGCCAAAAAACTGGAGCAGTCCTCAGAAGCAAAGCCGGTTGCGGCATCACTGCCGCGCCTGGCTGAAGGGAACTTCCGGACAATGCCGGTGCAGACCGTCACCGCGACCACTCCGTCCGGCAGCAGACCTGCGGTGACAGCACATCCGGAGCAGAAACTGCTGGCACCTCGCCCGCTGTTTACCGCTGCCCGGGAAGTGAAAACGGTTGTTCCGGTCAGTTCAGTTACGCCGGTAACACCTCCTCGTCCGCTAAGAACGGGTGAGCAGACGGCAGCATTATGGATAGCGCCTTATATTGATAACCAGGATGTTTATCATCAGCCATCCAGCGTGTTTTTTGTTATTAAACCGTCTGCGTGGGGAAAACCACGTATTAATTAACTGGCCCTGAAGTTGTATATCAGCCGGCAATGCCGGCGGGCTTTCTGTATTCAAAATCTGCCTGTAAAACGAGTGCCCTGTGCGTGAAAAGGGATGGGCGGTAGCGTGTCAGAACATGTCGGGAGGAATGTTCCGTGAGTGATGAAGCCGATGAAGCATATTCAGTGACAGAACAACTGACCATGACAGGAATAAACCGGATACGCCAGAAAATAAATGCTCATGGTATTCCTGTTTATCTCTGTGAAGCATGCGGAAATCCTATTCCGGAAGCCCGGCGGAAAATATTTCCCGGTGTGACGTTGTGCGTTGAATGTCAGGCGTATCAGGAAAGACAGAGAAAACATTATGCATAAGTCAGTCGCAGAACATAGTGATTTAATTCCGGATGAACATGAGTGGATATTCAGAAAACAGAAATCTTTGTATATGCGCCGGGAAATGGCGCGTTAATTACAGGTATTCCCTTCATGGCTACCGCATTTCTCGCTTTATTTTTCAACTAAGGAATTCATGTGAATAACCCACTTGAGGCCGTCACTCAGGCGGTTAACTCCCTCGTCACAGCACTGAAACTGCCTGACGAATCCGCAAAGGCCAATGAAGTTCTGGGCGAAATGAGCTTCCCGCAGTTCAGCCGTCTGCTGCCGTACCGTGATTACAACCAGGAATCCGGTCTGTTCATGAATGACACCACGATGGGCTTTATGCTGGAAGCCATCCCCATCAATGGGGCGAATGAGTCCATTGTGGAGGCCCTCGATCACATGCTGCGCACCAAACTGCCGCGCGGTATTCCGTTGTGTATCCATCTGATGTCCAGTCAGCTGGTTGGTGACAGGATTGAATACGGGCTGCGTGAGTTCTCCTGGTCAGGTGAACAGGCTGAACGGTTTAACGCCATTACCCGGGCCTATTATATGAAAGCGGCAGCGACACAGTTTCCGCTGCCGGAGGGGATGAATCTGCCCCTGACCCTGCGCCATTACCGGGTGTTTATCTCGTACTGTTCTCCTTCGAAGAAAAAAAGCCGGGCCGACATTCTGGAAATGGAAAACCTGGTGAAAATCATCCGGGCGTCGTTACAGGGGGCCAGTATCACCACACAGACGGTGGATGCACAGGCCTTTATCGATATTGTCGGGGAGATGATTAACCATAACCCGGACTCCCTGTACCCGAAAAGACGTCAGCTGGACCCGTATTCTGATCTGAATTATCAGTGTGTGGAGGACAGTTTTGATCTGAAAGTCCGGGCTGATTACCTGACGCTGGGCCTGCGTGAGAACGGCAGGAACAGCACGGCCCGCATCCTGAATTTCCATCTGGCCCGTAACCCGGAAATCGCCTTCCTGTGGAACGTGGCCGACAACTACAGCAACCTGCTGAACCCGGAACTGTCCATCTCCTGTCCGTTCATCCTGACGCTGACTCTGGTGGTGGAAGACCAGGTGAAAACCCACAGCGAAGCCAACCTGAAGTACATGGACCTGGAGAAAAAGTCGAAGACCTCCTATGCCAAATGGTTTCCGTCCGTGGAGAAAGAGGCGAAGGAGTGGGGGGAACTGCGTCAGCGGCTGGGCTCCGGTCAGTCCTCCGTGGTGTCCTACTTCCTCAACATCACAGCATTCTGCAAGGACAATAATGAAACGGCGCTGGAAGTGGAGCAGGACATCCTGAACAGCTTTCGTAAAAACGGTTTTGAGCTGATTTCACCGCGCTTTAACCACATGCGCAATTTCCTGACCTGCCTGCCCTTTATGGCCGGGAAAGGGCTGTTTAAACAGCTGAAAGAGGCCGGAGTGGTTCAGCGCGCAGAGAGCTTTAATGTTGCCAACCTGATGCCGTTAGTGGCGGATAACCCCCTGACACCGGCAGGTCTGCTGGCCCCCCCCTACCGTAACCAGCTGGCGTTTATCGATATTTTCTTCCGGGGGATGAATAACACCAACTACAACATGGCGGTCTGTGGCACCTCCGGGGCCGGTAAAACCGGGCTGATACAGCCACTTATCCGCAGCGTGCTGGACTCCGGAGGCTTTGCCGTGGTGTTCGACATGGGGGATGGATACAAGTCCCTGTGTGAGAACATGGGCGGGGTGTATCTGGACGGTGAAACCCTGCGTTTTAACCCGTTTGCGAACATCACCGATATTGACCAGTCAGCGGAGCGTGTCCGTGACCAGTTGTCAGTGATGGCCAGCCCCAACGGTAACCTGGATGAAGTGCATGAAGGTCTGCTGTTGCAGGCGGTCAGAGCCTCCTGGCTGGCCAAAGAGAACAGAGCACGTATTGATGACGTGGTGGATTTCCTGAAAAACGCCAGTGACAGCGAGCAGTATGCCGAGTCACCGACTATCCGCAGCCGTCTGGACGAAATGATTGTGCTGCTTGACCAGTACACTGCCAACGGCACTTACGGCCAGTATTTTAACTCTGATGAGCCGTCCCTGCGGGATGACGCAAAAATGGTGGTGCTGGAGCTGGGCGGACTGGAAGACCGTCCGTCACTGCTGGTTGCGGTGATGTTCTCCCTGATTATCTACATCGAGAACAGGATGTACCGCACGCCGCGTAACCTCAAGAAACTGAACGTTATTGATGAAGGCTGGCGTCTGCTGGACTTCAAAAATCACAAGGTCGGTGAATTTATTGAGAAAGGCTACCGTACGGCCCGCCGTCATACCGGTGCCTATATCACCATCACACAGAACATCGTCGACTTTGACTCTGACAAGGCCTCCAGTGCTGCCCGCGCGGCATGGGGTAACTCCTCCTACAAAATTATCCTCAAACAGAGTGCGAAGGAGTTCGCGAAATACAACCAATTGTATCCGGACCAGTTCCTGCCACTGCAGCGCGACATGATTGGTAAGTTTGGTGCGGCCAAAGACCAGTGGTTCAGTTCCTTCCTGCTGCAGGTGGAAAACCATTCCTCCTGGCACCGTCTGTTTGTGGACCCGTTAAGCCGCGCCATGTACAGCTCTGACGGCCCGGATTTTGAGTTTGTGCAGCAGAAGCGTAAAGAGGGGCTGAGTATTCATGAGGCAGTGTGGCAGCTGGCGTGGAAGAAGTCAGGGCCGGAGATGGCTTCGCTGGAAGCCTGGCTGGAAGAACATGAGAAATACAGGAGTGTGGCATGAGTTCAACGCAGAAACCCGCCGACGTCACGGCAGAACGACGCAGCCACTGGTGGTGGACGGTGCCGGGATGCCTGGCAATGGTGTTACTGAACGCAGCCGTCAGTTACGGCATTGTCAGACTGAACGCACCGGTGACTGTCGCCTTCAACATGAAGCAGACCGTGGATGCGTTTTTTGACAGCGCCAGTCAGAAACAACTGTCAGAAGCACAGTCAAAAGCCCTTTCAGCGCGTTTTAATACGGCACTGGAAGCCAGCCTGCAGGCGTGGCAGCAGAAACACCACGCGGTCATTCTGGTGTCGCCTGCCGTGGTACAGGGGGCACCGGATATCACCCGGGAAATCCAGCAGGATATTGCCCGGCGAATGAGGGCGGAACCATGAGATGCCGGGGGCTGATTGCCCTGCTGATATGGGGGCAGAGTGTGACCGCCGCCGATCTTGGTACCTGGGGCGATCTGTGGCCGGTAAAGGAGCCGGACATGCTGGCGGTGATCATGCAGCGTCTGACGGCACTGGAGCAGTCCGGTGAGATGGGCCGGAAAATGGATGCCTTTAAGGAGCGGGTGATCCGTAACAGCCTGCGGCCCCCTGCCGTGCCTGGTATCGGACGCACGGAGAAATACGGCAGCCGGTTGTTTGACCCGTCCGTCAGACTGGCTGCGGATATCCGGGATAACGAAGGGCGGGTGTTTGCCCGTCAGGGTGAAGTGATGAATCCGCTGCAGTATGTTCCTTTTAACCAGACGCTGTATTTCATCAATGGCGATGATCCGGCGCAGGTGGCCTGGATGAAACGCCAGACGCCGCCCACACTGGAGAGCAAAATTATCCTCGTGCAGGGCAGTATCCCGGAGATGCAGAAGTCTCTGGACAGCCGTGTTTACTTTGACCAGAACGGTGTGCTCTGCCAGCGCCTCGGCATTGATCAGGTCCCGGCACGGGTGAGCGCCGTTCCCGGCGATCGCTTCCTGAAGGTGGAATTTATTCCGGCAGAGGAGGGCAGAAAATGAAGCGAAGCCTGTGGCTGCTGATGTTATTCCTTCTCGCCGGTCATGTCCCTGCAGCGTCTGCGGATTCTGCCTGTGAGGGGCGTTTTGTAAACCCGATCACGGATATCTGCTGGAGCTGTATTTTCCCGCTCTCGCTGGGCAGTATCAAAGTCAGTCAGGGTAAGGTCCCCGACACGGCGAACCCGTCGATGCCCATTCAGATTTGTCCGGCACCGCCGCCGCTGTTCAGGCGTATCGGGCTGGCCATTGGTTACTGGGAGCCGATGGCGCTGACGGACGTCACCCGATCACCGGGATGCATGGTTAACCTGGGCTTCAGCCTGCCGGCTTTTGGTAAAACGGCACAGGGAACGGCGAAAAAGGATGAGAAGCAGGTGAACGGGGCGTTCTATCACGTTCACTGGTACAAATACCCGCTGACGTACTGGCTTAACATCATCACATCGCTGGGGTGTCTGGAAGGTGGTGACCTGGATATCGCTTATCTTTCTGAAATCGACCCCACCTGGACGGACAGCAGCCTGACCACCATTCTCAATCCGGAAGCTGTCATCTTTGCCAATCCGATAGCACAGGGGGCCTGTGCAGCAGATGCCATTGCCAGCGCCTTTAATATGCCTCTCGATGTTCTGTTCTGGTGTGCCGGTTCGCAGGGCAGTATGTACCCGTTCAATGGCTGGGTGAGTAATGAGTCCAGTCCGTTGCAGTCCTCCCTGCTGGTCAGTGAACGCATGGCGTTCAAGCTGCACCGTCAGGGCATGATTATGGAAACCATCGGGAAAAATAACGCCGTCTGTAATGAATATCCGTCCCCAATCCTGCCCAAAGAACGCTGGCGTTACCAGATGGTGAATATGTACCCGGACAGCGGACAGTGCCACCCGTTCGGGCGCAGTGTGACCCGCTGGGAAACCGGGAAAAATCCGCCCAATACAAAGAAAAACTTCGGCTACCTGATGTGGCGTAAACGTAACTGTGTCTTCCTGTGAGGTGAATGATGAAGCTGAGTATGAAATCTCTGGCAGCACTGCTGATGATGCTGAACGGGGCGGTTATGGCGTCAGAAAACGTGAACACTCCTGAAAACCGCCAGTTCCTGAAGCAGCAGGAAAATTTAAGCAGACAACTGCGTGAAAAACCTGACCATCAGCTGAAAGCCTGGGCGGAGAAGCAGGTGCTGGAAAACCCCCTTCAGCGTTCAGATAACCATTTCCTGGATGAGCTGGTTCGTAAACAGCAGGCTTCGCAGGACGGGAAACCCCGGCAGGGTGCTCTGTATTTTGTGTCGTTTTCCATTCCCGAAGAGGGGCTGAAACGAATGCTGGGCGAAACCCGGCACTACGGTATACCCGCCACACTGCGGGGCATGGTGAACAATGACCTGAAGACCACCGCTGAAGCCATGCTGTCCCTGGTGAAAGACGGCGCGACTGATGGTGTTCAGATCGACCCGACGCTGTTTTCACAGTACGGCATTCGCAGTGTACCGGCACTGGTGGTGTTCTGCAGTCAGGGATACGACATCATCCGGGGAAACCTGCGGGTCGGCCAGGCGCTGGAGAAAGTGGCCGCCACGGGTGACTGCCGGCAGGTGGCTCATGATTTACTGGCAGGGAAAGGAGATTCCGGGAAATGAAACGTATTTTACCTCTGATACTGGCTCTGGTTGCCGGCATGGCACAGGCTGACAGCAACAGTGATTACCGGGCCGGCTCTGATTTTGCTCACCAGATCAAAGGACAGGGAAGCAGCAGTATTCAGGGCTTTAAGCCACAGGAGAGTATCCCCGGCTATAACGCGAATCCGGACGAGACAAAATACTACGGTGGCGTGACTGCCGGCGGGGATGGCGGCCTGAAAAATGACGGCACCACGGAATGGGCGACCGGTGAAACCGGAAAAACCATCACAGAGTCATTCATGAACAAGCCGAAAGACATTCTTTCACCGGATGCACCGTTTATCCAGACCGGCAGGGATGTGGTGAACCGGGCTGACAGCATTGTGGGAAACACCGGGCAGCAGTGCAGTGCGCAGGAGATTAGCCGGAGTGAATACACGAATTACACCTGTGAGCGGGATTTACAGGTGGAGCAGTACTGCACACGAACTGCCCGTATGGAGCTGCAGGGGAGTACCACATGGGAAACCCGGACGCTGGAGTATGAAATGAGTCAGCTACCTGCACGTGAAGTGAATGGTCAGTATGTTGTCTCCATTACCTCTCCCGTTACCGGTGAAATTGTCGATGCGCATTACAGCTGGAGTCGTACTTACCTGCAGAAGAGTGTACCTATGACAATTACAGTACTGGGAACCCCACTGAGCTGGAATGCCAAATACTCAGCAGATGCCTCATTTACACCAGTACAGAAAACACTGACTGCCGGTGTTGCTTTTACGTCATCTCACCCCGTCCGGGTCGGGAATACAAAATTCAAACGTCATACGGCAATGAAGCTGCGTCTGGTTGTCAGGGTAAAAAAAGCCTCGTACACCCCGTATGTTGTCTGGTCTGAAAGCTGCCCGTTCAGCAAGGAGCTGGGGAAACTGACAAAAACAGAATGTACGGAGGCTGGCGGGAACAGGACGCTGGTGAAAGACGGTCAGTCATACAGCATGTACCAGAGCTGCTGGGCATACCGGGACACGTATGTCACGCAGTCAGCAGACAAGGGAACCTGTCAGACCTACACCGACAATCCTGCCTGTACCCTGGTGTCACACCAGTGCGCCTTTTACTCCGAAGAAGGTGCCTGTCTGCATGAATATGCCACGTACTCCTGTGAGTCAAAAACATCCGGGAAAGTGATGGTCTGTGGGGGAGACGTCTTCTGTCTCGATGGCGAATGCGATAAGGCTCAGAGCGGGCAGAGTAATGATTTTGCCGAAGCCGTTTCTCAGCTGGCGGCACTGGCCGCAGCAGGTAAGGATGTTGCGGCGCTGAACGGGGTGGATGTCCGTGCTTTCACCGGTCAGGCGAAATTTTGTAAGAAGGCTGCAGCCGGATACAGCAACTGCTGTAAGGACAGCGGCTGGGGACAGGATATCGGGCTGGCCAAATGCAGCAGTGATGAAAAGGCCCTGGTTAAAGCAAAATCAAACAAACTGACCGTCAGTGTCGGAGAGTTCTGTTCGAAGAAAGTGCTGGGTGTCTGCCTGGAGAAAAAACGCAGTTACTGTCAGTTTGATTCGAAGCTGGCGCAGATAGTCCAGCAGCAGGGGCGCAACGGACAGCTGCGTATCAGTTTTGGCAGTGCGAAGCATCCTGACTGTCGGGGGATTACGGTTGATGAGCTGCAGAAAATTCAGTTCGACAGACTGGATTTCACTAACTTCTACGAAGACCTGATGAATAACCAGAAAATCCCGGACAGTGGTGTTCTGACGCAGAAAGTGAAAGAGCAGATTGCTGACCAGCTGAAACAGGCAGGACAGTAAGGTAGGGAAAATAACCGGGGAAAATGATGAAAGTCATATTCACGTCGGACCGTTTTATTGATTTTCTTATCCGGCTTTTGATTACAGCGATTGTCATTTCCCCGGTAATTATCTGGTCGTGGGATACGGTAAAAGAAACCACTGCAGGTGAGATACTTGCTGCTGCTTTCGTTATTTTTTACTCCGGTGTGCTCCTGTTTATTCTGTATTTTTGTTTTTCTGCCCTGACTGACCTGCAGAAACCTGATGAAAGAAAAAGTGATGAAAGGAATGAAGATGAATAAAGCATTACTGCCACTGTTACTCTGCTGCTTTATTTTTCCGGCGTCAGGAAAAGATGCAGGCTGGCAGTGGTATAACGAGAAAATAAATCCGAAGGAAAAAGAAAATAAACCTGTACCTGCAGCCCCCCGTCAGGAACCGGATATTATGCAGAAACTGGCCGCACTGCAGACGGCAACAAAGCGGGCGCTGTACGAAGCCATTCTGTATCCCGGCGTGGATAATTTTGTGAAATATTTCCGGCTGCAAAATTACTGGACTCAGCAGGCCGGGCTTTTCACCATGAGCGCCAGAAAAGCCATGCTGGCGCATCCCGAACTGGACTATAACCTGCAGTACAGCCATTACAACGGCACGGTCCGGAACCAGCTGGCGGCAGACCAGGCGCAGCAGCGACAGGCCATTGCGAAACTGGCTGAACACTACGGCATCATGTTCTTTTACCGGGGGCAGGACCCCATCGACGGGCAGCTGGCGCAGGTCATTAATGGCTTCAGGGATACCTATGGTCTGAGTGTTATTCCCGTTTCCGTGGATGGCGTGATTAATCCGCTGTTGCCGGATTCCCGGACTGACCAGGGGCAGGCGCAGCGCCTCGGCGTGAAATATTTCCCGGCCATGATGCTGGTTGACCCGAAACAGGGCAGTGTTCGTCCGTTATCATACGGTTTTATTTCGCAGGACGACCTGGCAAAACAATTCCTGAACGTTTCTGAAGATTTTAAACCCAATTTTTAATCGCGGATTTGATTTATGAGTGAAGATTGTTTGAAAATGTTTACAGGTGTTGTTCTGTTAATATTTGTCATTATTGCCGGTTATTTCTTTTCTGAGCGTAATGACAGGAAAATGTTTCTCCTGAGCTCACTGGTTTTCCTTGTTATTAATATCGCGTGTTTATATGTGCTGACTGCCAGTCTCTGGTTTCTGTGTGGTGCAATTATGAATCAGGGCGCAGCAATGGTTGTTCCAATGGTTATTGGCTCATTACCGAACGTTACGAGCTTCGACGGGTTCAGAAGAATATTTATCTGTATTATGTTGTCATCAGTATGGTCCGGAATGATGTGGTTTTTTATAAGGGGGCTTATGACAGGCTAAGTCATATAAAACGGTAATAAAAACCATACAAAATAATGAGATTGAACTGATTAATATCACACAAACGCGAATATTACAGACATAAATACTCTCATGTAAATAATAACCGGAGTTTAACATGATAAGTAAACGCAGATTCTCTTTACCCCGGCTTGATATTACGGGAATGTGGGTATTTTCCTTGGGTGTCTGGTTTCATATCGTCGCCCGTCTTGTTTACAGCAAACCCTGGATGGCTTTTTTTCTGGCGGAGCTGATTGCGGCCATCCTTGTGCTGTTAGGCGCATACCAGGTGCTGGATGCATGGATTGCCCGTGTCAGCCGGGAAGAGCGTGAGGCACTGGAAGCCAGGCAACAGGCCATGATGGAAGGGCAGCAGGAGGGCAGACATGTCTCTCATTAAATCACTGTTGTTCATCCTGTTGCTGGCAGCCGCTGCCGTGCAGGCCTCCACCCGGGATGAAATTGAACGACTCTGGAATCCGCAGGGCATGGCCGCGCAGCCTGCACAACCGGCAGCAGGCACGTCAGCCAGGACAGAAAAGCCAGCCCCCCGCTGGTTCCGCCTCAGCAACGGCAGGCAGGTTAACCTGGCCGACTGGAAGGTGGTGCTGTTTATGCAGGGGCATTGCCCTTACTGTCACCAGTTTGACCCGGTACTGAAACAGCTGGCACAGCAGTACGGCTTTTCCGTTTTTCCCTACACCCTGGATGGTCAGGGGGATACCGCCTTTCCGGAGGCATTGCCGGTGCCACCGGACGTGATGCAGACCTTCTTCCCGAATATCCCGGTGGCCACACCGACCACCTTCCTGGTCAACGTCAACACGCTTGAGGCATTACCGCTTTTACAGGGGGCAACGGATGCTGCCGGTTTTATGGCGCGGATGGATACCGTTCTGCAGATGTACGGAGGGAAAAAAGGTGCGAAATAAGCAGGTGGTGTTACTCATTGCCGGAATATCCGGCATCGCGACGGGAATAATCGTCAGCCTGAATATCCCCTTTATCCATCAGGGGCTTTTTTATCCCGCCAGCCCTGTAGAAATTGTCGTTTCGCTGTGTCTTACCTTTTCTGTTTCTGTTGTGTTTTTTGTGGGGGCAATTGTGGGATGGATTTCGGTGTCTGAAATATATTACAGCCGCAGGACTGGACGGAAATATCGGGATATTCCTGCTGAAATGTCGTATGCGCCGGGAGAACAAATTAAGGGAGGGCAAGAATGATGCCACGCATTAAACCTCTTCTGGTTCTTTGTGCTGCTTTACTGACGGTCACACCCGCAGCGTCAGCGGATGTGAACAGCGACATGAATCAGTTCTTTAACAAGCTGGGCTTCGCCTCCAATACCACACAGCCGGGCGTCTGGCAGGGGCAGGCCGCCGGTTATGCTTACGGTGGCTCCCTGTATGCCCGTACTCAGGTCAAAAATGTTCAGCTGATTTCCATGACGCTGCCGGATATCAATGCCGGATGTGGCGGCATCGACGCCTATCTCGGCTCGTTCAGTTTTATTAATGGCGAGCAGCTGCAGCGTTTTGTTAAGCAGATTATGAGCAATGCTGCCGGTTACTTTTTTGACCTTGCCCTGCAGACAACGGTGCCGGAAATCAAAACCGCAAAAGACTTCCTGCAGAAAATGGCAAGCGACATTAACAGTATGAACCTCAGTTCCTGCCAGGCGGCACAGGGGATTATCGGCGGGCTCTTCCCCCGGACGCAGGTGTCCCAGCAGAAAGTCTGTCAGGACATTGCCGGTGAGAGCAATATTTTTGCTGACTGGGCGGCTTCCCGGCAGGGATGTACCGTTGGCGGGAAATCTGACAGTGTCAGGGATAAAGCCAGCGACAAGGATAAGGAGCGGGTGACCAAAAACATCAACATCATGTGGAATGCGCTTTCCAAAAACAGAATGTTTGACGGCAACAAAGAGCTGAAAGAGTTTGTGATGACGCTGACCGGCTCACTGGTGTTTGGTCCTAACGGCGAAATCACACCCTTGTCAGCCAGAACCACTGACCGCTCAATTATCCGGGCCATGATGGAAGGCGGCACAGCAAAAATTTATCACTGCAACGATTCTGATAAATGCCTGAAAGTGGTGGCAGACACACCGGTGACCATCAGCCGGGATAATGCACTGAAGTCTCAGATTACTAAACTTCTGGCCAGCATTCAGAACAAGGCGGTCAGTGACACACCTCTGGATGACAAGGAAAAAGGCTTTATTTCCAGTACCACCATCCCCGTCTTCAAATATCTGGTTGACCCCCAGATGCTCGGTGTTTCCAACAGCATGATTTACCAGCTGACGGACTATATCGGTTACGACATCCTGCTGCAGTACATTCAGGAGCTGATACAGCAGGCCCGGGCGATGGTGGCCACGGGAAATTATGACGAAGCAGTTATCGAACATATTAACGACAACATGAATGATGCCACCCGGCAGATTGCGGCGTTTCAGTCACAGGTGCAGGTACAGCAGGATGCGCTGCTGGTTGTCGATCGTCAGATGAGCTACATGCGTCAGCAGCTTTCCGCCCGCATGCTCAGTCGTTACCAGAACAACTATCACTTCGGAGGGAGCACGCTGTGAATGAAGTTTATGTGATTGCCGGTGGTGAGTGGTTGCGGAATAACCTGAATGCCATTGCCGCCTTTATGGGGACCCGGACGTGGGATTCCATTGAAAAAATTGCGCTCACATTGTCTGTTCTCGCGGTGGCCGTAATGTGGGTACAGCGGCACAACGTGATGGATTTGCTGGGCTGGGTGGCCGTGTTTGTGCTTATCAGCCTGCTGGTTAATGTCCGCACATCGGTGCAGATTATTGATAACAGTGACCTGGTCAAAGTTCACCGGGTGGATAATGTGCCGGTCGGACTGGCGATGCCACTTTCACTGACGACCCGTATCGGGCATGCAATGGTGGCCAGTTACGAGATGATCTTCACGCAACCGGACAGTGTCACCTACAGCAAAACGGGGATGCTGTTTGGCGCAGAACTGGTATCAAAAAGCACCGACTTTTTGTCCCGTAATCCGGAAATCGCCAATCTTTTCCAGGATTATGTGCAGAACTGCGTGATGGGGGATATTTACCTGAACCACAAATACACGCTGGAGGAGCTGATGGCCTCTGCTGATCCTTACACGCTGATTTTTTCCCGCCCCAGTCCGCTGCGGGGCGTTTATGACAGCAATAATAATTTCGTGACCTGTAAGGACGCGTCGGTTTCGCTGAAAGACAAGCTGAATCTGGACACACAGAGTGGCGGAAAAACATGGCATTATTATGCCCAGCAGCTATTTGGTGGACACCCTGATCCGAACCTGTTGTTCAGTACGCTGATTGGCGACAGTTACAGTTACTTCTATGGCTCAAGTAAATCAGCCAGCCAGATCATCCGCCAGAATGTCACCATCAATGCGCTGAAGGAGGGGATCACCAGTTATGCCGCGCGTAATGGTGATTCAGCCAGCCTGGTGAATCTGGCCACCACGTCATCGATGGAGAAGCAACGTCTGGCACATGTCTCCATCGGTCATGTGGCGATGCGGACACTGCCCATGACGCAGACCATCCTGACGGGGATCGCCATCGGTATTTTCCCGCTTCTGGTACTGGCGGCTGTCTTCAACAAACTGACGCTGTCCGTCCTGAAAGGCTATGTGTTTGCCCTGATGTGGTTGCAGTCATGGCCAATGTTGTACGCCATTCTGAACAGCGCCATGACATTTTATGCGAAGCAGAATGGTGCACCGGTGGTGCTCTCGGAAATTTCACAGATACAGCTGAAATACTCCGATCTGGCTTCCACTGCCGGGTATCTTTCCATGATGATCCCGCCATTATCCTGGATGATGGTCAGGGGACTCGGGGCCGGATTTTCCAGTGTGTACAGCCATTTCGCTTCCTCTGCTATCAGCCCGACTGCCAGTGCGGCAGGTAGTGTGGTTGACGGTAATTACTCCTACGGCAACATGCAGACGGAAAACGTGAACGGATTCAGCTGGAGCACCAACAGCACCACGTCGTTTGGTCAGATGATGTACCAGACCGGCAGTGGCGCAACCGCCACACAGACCCGTGACGGTAATATGGTGATGGATGCGAGCGGGGCGATGTCCCGTTTACCGGTCGGTATCAATGCAACGCGTCAGATTGCGGCGGCACAACAGGAAATGGCCCGGGAGGCGTCGAACAGAGCAGAAAGCGCCCTGCATGGGTTCAGCAGCAGTATTGCCAGTGCCTGGAACTCGCTCAGTCAGTTTGGTTCTAACCGGGGGAGCAGTGATTCTGTCACCGGTGGTGCTGACAGCACGATGAGCGCACAGGACTCCATGATGGCCAGCCGTATGCGCAGCGCAGTGGAAAGCTATGCGAAGGCGCATAATATCAGTAATGAGCAGGCGACAAGAGAACTGGCATCAAGAAGTACGAGAGGTTCTGCGGGGATGTATGGCGATGCTCATGCTGAATGGGGGGTTAAACCTAAAATTCTTGGTGTTGGTGGTGGCGTAGGTGTTAGAGGTGGTGGTCGGGCAAGTATTGACTGGAGTGATGAGGATGCGCATCAGGCCAGCAGTGGTTCACGGGCCAGCCATGATGCTCGCCATGATATCGATGCCAGGGCTACACAAGACTTTAAAGAGGCCAGCGATTACTTTACCAGTCGCAAGGTCAGTGAATCCGGCAGCCATACGGACAATAATGCCGATTCCCGTGTGGACCAGCTGTCTGCAGCCCTGAACTCAGCAAAACAGAGTTACGACCAGTACACGACGAATATGACCCGCAGCCATGAATATGCTGAAATGGCATCCCGTACTGAAAGCATGAGTGGGCAGATGAGTGAAGACCTGTCGCAACAGTTTGCACAGTATGTGATGAAACACGCGCCGCAGGATGCCGAAGCTATTCTGACAAACACCAGTTCACCGGAGATTGCAGAACGCCGTCGGGCTATGGCGTGGTCTTTTGTTCAGGAACAGGTGCAGCCTGGTGTTGATAATGCCTGGCGTGAATCCCGTGGGGACATCGGTAAAGGAATGGAGAGCGTACCTTCGGGGGGGGGCAGCCAGGATATTATTGCTGATCATCAGGGGCATCAGGCCATTATTGAGCAAAGAACGCAGGACAGTAATATCCGTAATGATGTAAAACATCAGGTTGATAATATGGTCACAGAATACCGAGGCAATATCGGAGATACTCAGAGCATCATACGTGGCGAAGAAAATATTGTAGGAAGACAGTATTCTGAACTACAAAATCACCATAAAACAGAGGCATTATCTCAGAATAATAAATATAATGAAGAAAAATCGGGTCAGGAAAGAATGCCCGGGGCTGACAGTCCACAGGAACTGATGAAAAGAGCAAAGGAGTATCAGGATAAGCACAAGCAATAATATTGTATGGGGAGATGATAATGAAAAATTTAGCTCATATTGCTCTGGTGACGGTGATACAGTTCATTGCCTGTTATCTGGCTGATTGGGGGAGTGCCGAAACAGTTTTTATCCTGTGCTTTATTGTACTATGGCAGGGATTGTTTATATGGTTATTTTCTCAAATACGAAAAAAACGGCATGTGTCGGATGAGTTTAAATTCAGTAAAGGCGTTTGGTATATACTGATGCCAGTATCTTCCTTACTCTCTCCGTTATTAAGCCTGATGGTTTTTATCATTGGTACACTATACGAATTAAGGCGAATTAGTGGTTGTGTAAGTGTAAGAGAATGGATGCAATCTCAGGTAAATGAACAAACTAATGAAGATTTGCATCTGGATTTTGATGATGTGAATTTTGATTATGTGGATTTTTATCGTACTAATCCGGCAACAGGATTAGCTATGCATGGAGGATTTGATTCAGCAGGAAATACTTTTGGGACTTGTTGGCAGGACTATGATGACAGGCGATAAGAAAACTGTGGTTTGTAATAAAGGTAATTTGATGAAAACAAAAAAATTGATGATGGTTGCACTGGTCAGTTCCACTCTGGCCCTTTCAGGGTGTGGTGCGATGAGCACAGCAATCAAGAAGCGTAACCTTGAGGTGAAGACTCAGATGAGTGAGACCATCTGGCTTGAACCCGCCAGCGAACGCACGGTATTTCTGCAGATCAAAAACACGTCTGATAAAGACATGAGTGGGCTGCAGGGCAAAATTGCTGATGCTGTGAAAGCAAAAGGATATCAGGTGGTGACTTCTCCGGATAAAGCCTACTACTGGATTCAGGCGAATGTGCTGAAGGCCGATAAGATGGATCTGCGGGAATCTCAGGGATGGCTGAACCGTGGTTATGAAGGCGCAGCAGTTGGTGCAGCGTTAGGTGCCGGTATCACCGGATATAATTCCAGTTCTGCCGGTGCCACACTCGGTGTGGGCCTTGCTGCCGGTCTGGTGGGTATGGCTGCAGATGCGATGGTGGAAGATGTGAACTATACCATGATCACGGATGTGCAGATTGCAGAGCGTACTAAGGCAACGGTGACAACGGATAATGTTGCCGCCCTGCGTCAGGGCACATCAGGTGCGAAAATTCAGACCAGTACTGAAACAGGTAACCAGCATAAATACCAGACCCGTGTGGTCTCAAATGCGAACAAGGTTAACCTGAAATTTGAAGAGGCGAAGCCTGTTCTCGAAGACCAGCTGGCCAAATCAATCGCAAATATTCTCTGATTATCTTCCGGAGGCTGGTCTGACCGGCCTCCTGACTGACGCCTCGCTTTGCTCGTTGTCCAACCCCGGAAAGAAATAAAATAAATTTTATTTCTCCCCGGCGTTTCCGAAATAAATATGAAAACACTGAGCGGTTGTGCAAATTCTTTGTGCGACCGTGAAGTGTTGCCGGCGAAGCCGGAATTTAACGGTTATTAATCTTTTCATCATTAATAATCAGTCCGACTGACTTTTTTCTTCGGAATATCATCATGAGTTTTAACGCAAAGGATATGACCCAGGGCGGTCAGATTGCGTCCATGCGTATCCGCATGTTCAGCCAGATCGCCAATATCATGCTTTACTGCCTGTTTATTTTTTTCTGGATACTCGTTGGTCTGGTTTTATGGGTAAAAATAAGCTGGCAGACGTTTGTGAACGGCTGTATTTACTGGTGGTGTACCACGCTGGAAGGCATGCGGGATTTAATCAAGTCCCAGCCGGTCTATGAGATCCAGTATTACGGCAAAACCTTCCGGATGAATGCTGCTCAGGTACTGCATGATAAATATATGATCTGGTGCGGAGAGCAGCTATGGTCCGCATTCGTTCTGGCCACAGTTGTGGCACTGGTTATTTGCCTGATTACCTTCTTTGTTGTCTCCTGGATTCTGGGGCGTCAGGGTAAACAACAGAGCGAAAATGAAGTCACAGGTGGTCGTCAGCTGACAGACAATCCGAAAGACGTTGCCCGGATGCTGAAAAAAGACGGCAAGGACTCCGATATCCGGATTGGCGACCTGCCGATTATCCGGGATTCTGAAATCCAGAACTTCTGTCTGCACGGAACAGTGTCGACGGGTAAGTCAGAGGTTATTCGACGTCTTGCCAACTATGCCCGTAAACGTGGCGACATGGTGGTGATTTATGACCGTTCGTGTGAGTTTGTTAAAAGTTACTATGATCCCTCCATCGATAAGATCCTGAATCCGCTGGATGCACGCTGTGCTGCCTGGGATTTGTGGAAGGAGTGTCTGACACAGCCGGATTTTGATAATGTCGCGAACACGCTGATCCCGATGGGAACGAAAGAGGACCCGTTCTGGCAGGGGTCTGGACGTACCATTTTTGCGGAAGCGGCGTACCTGATGCGTAATGACCCCAACCGTAGCTACAGCAAACTGGTGGACACACTGCTTTCCATCAAAATTGAAAAACTGCGTACCTACCTGCGTAATTCACCGGCGGCCAACCTGGTGGAAGAGAAAATTGAGAAAACGGCAATTTCCATCCGTGCTGTGCTGACCAATTACGTGAAAGCCATCCGGTACCTGCAGGGGATTGAGCATAACGGTGAGTCCTTCACCATTCGTGACTGGATGCGTGGTGTCCGTGAAGATAAGAAAAACGGCTGGCTGTTTATCTCGTCAAATGCCGACACTCATGCCTCCCTGAAGCCTGTGGTTTCCATGTGGCTGTCCATTGCCATTCGTGGGCTGCTGGCAATGGGAGAAAACCGTAACCGTCGTGTGTGGTTTTTCTGTGACGAGTTACCCACGTTACACAAACTGCCGGACCTGGTGGAGATCCTGCCGGAAGCCCGTAAGTTCGGAGGCTGCTATGTGTTTGGTATTCAGTCCTATGCCCAGCTGGAAGATATCTACGGTGAGAAAGCGGCGGCAACGCTGTTTGATGTGCTGAATACCCGAGCCTTTTTCCGCTCCCCGAGCCATCAGATTGCAGAGTTTGCTGCTGGTGAAATTGGTGAGAAAGAGCACCTGAAAGCCAGTCTGCAGTATTCCTACGGTGCTGACCCCGTGCGTGACGGGATATCAACCGGTAAGGAGATGGAGCGCCAGACGCTGGTCAGTTATTCCGACATTCAGTCCCTGCCGGATCTGACCTGCTATGTCACCCTGCCCGGACCGTATCCGGCAGTAAAACTCTCACTGAAATATCAGGCACGTCCGAAGGTTGCCCCGGAGTTTATTCCGCGTGACATCAACCCGGAAATGGAGAACCGTCTGAGTGCAGTACTTGCTGCAAGGGAAGCAGAAGGTCGTCAGGTGGCCAGCCTCTTCGAACCGGATGTCCCGGAGGTTGTTTCCGAAGAAGACGTGACTCAGGCTGAACAGCCGCAACAGCCGCAACAGCCGCAACAGCCGCAACAGCCGCAACAGCCGCAACAGCCGGTGTCTCCTGCCATCAACGATAAGAAGTCAGATTCAGGTGTGAATGTTCCGGCAGGAGGGATCGAGCAGGAGCTGAAAATGAAACCGGAAGAAGAGATGGAACAGCAACTGCCACCCGGGATCAGTGAATCCGGTGAAGTGGTGGATATGGCCGCTTATGAGGCATGGCAACAGGAAAATCATCCGGACATCCAGCAGCAGATGCAGCGTCGTGAAGAGGTGAACATTAATGTGCACCGGGAGCGTGGGGAGGATGTTGAGCCGGGAGATGATTTCTGATGATGAGTATTGCGCAGGTCAGATCGGCCGGAAGTGCCGGTAACTATTATACCGACAAGGATAATTACTATGTACTGGGCAGCATGGGAGAACGCTGGGCCGGCAGGGGGGCTGAACAGATGGGACTGCAGGGCAGTGTCGATAAGGATGTTTTTACACGTCTTCTGGAGGGAAGGCTGCCGGACGGAGCGGATCTAAGCCGCATGCAGGATGGCAGTAATAAGCATCGTCCCGGCTACGACCTGACCTTCTCCGCCCCCAAAAGTGTCTCCATGATGGCCATGTTAGGTGGCGATAAGCGCCTGATTGATGCACATAACCAGGCCGTGGACTTTGCTGTTCGTCAGGTGGAGGCGCTGGCCTCCACACGGGTGATGACGGACGGACAGTCAGAAACGGTACTGACCGGTAATCTGGTGATGGCACTGTTTAACCACGACACCAGTCGCGATCAGGAACCACAGTTACACACGCATGCGGTGGTGGCTAATGTCACGCAGCATAACGGTGAGTGGAAGACACTGAGCAGTGACAAAGTGGGGAAAACGGGGTTCATTGAGAATGTGTACGCTAATCAGATTGCCTTTGGCAGGCTCTACCGGGAAAAACTGAAAGAGCAGGTTGAGGCGCTGGGCTATGAAACCGAAGTGGTGGGTAAGCACGGTATGTGGGAGATGCCGGGCGTACCGGTGGAGGCCTTTTCCGGACGCTCACAGACTATCCGGGAGGCCGTCGGGGAAGACGCCTCGCTGAAGTCCCGGGATGTGGCGGCGCTGGATACGCGTAAATCCAAACAGCATGTCGATCCGGAGATCAAAATGGCCGAGTGGATGCAGACGCTGAAGGAAACCGGGTTCGACATCCGGGCATATCGTGACGCGGCGGATCAGCGTGCGGCTCTCCGCACGCTGACGCCCGGGCCAGCTTCACAGGACGGGCCGGATGTGCAGCAGGCGGTGACACTGGCGATTGCCGGATTAAGTGAACGAAAAGTGCAGTTTACGTACACGGACGTGCTGGCCAGAACGGTTGGTATACTGCCGCCGGAAAATGGTGTGATTGAACGGGCACGCGCCGGTATCGATGAGGCCATCAGCCGTGAGCAACTCATCCCCCTTGACCGTGAGAAGGGGCTGTTCACGTCCGGGATTCATGTGCTCGATGAACTGTCAGTCCGGGCACTCAGTCGCGATATCATGAAACAGAACCGGGTGACCGTACATCCGGAGAAAAGTGTCCCCCGGACGGCCGGCTACAGCGATGCCGTCAGTGTTCTGGCACAGGACCGTCCGTCGCTGGCCATTGTGTCCGGGCAGGGCGGTGCAGCCGGGCAGCGTGAGCGGGTGGCTGAACTGGTCATGATGGCCCGGGAGCAGGGGCGGGAAGTGCAGATTATCGCTGCTGACCGTCGCTCGCAGATGAACCTGAAGCAGGATGAACGGCTGTCCGGTGAGCTGATAACCGGACGTCGTCAGCTGCCGGAAGGCATGGCCTTCACGCCGGGCAGTACTGTTATCGTTGACCAGGGCGAAAAACTCTCCCTGAAAGAGACGTTAACCCTGCTGGACGGTGCCGCACGTCATAACGTACAGGTCCTGATAACCGACAGCGGGCAGCGAACCGGTACAGGCAGTGCGCTGATGGCCATGAAGGATGCCGGGGTGAACACATATCGCTGGCAGGGGGGAGAACAGCGACCGGCCACCATCATCAGTGAACCGGACCGTAATGTCCGCTATGCCCGGCTGGCCGGAGATTTTGCGGCCAGCGTGAAAGCCGGAGAAGAGAGCGTGGCACAGGTCAGCGGAGTACGGGAACAGGCCATACTGACACAGGCCATTCGCAGTGAGCTGAAAACGCAGGGCGTGCTCGGACACCCGGAGGTGACCATGACCGCCCTGTCACCGGTCTGGCTGGACAGCCGGAGCCGTTATCTGCGGGATATGTACCGCCCGGGGATGGTGATGGAGCAGTGGAACCCGGAGACACGCAGTCATGACCGCTATGTTATCGACAGGGTGACGGCGCAGAGTCACAGCCTGAGCCTGCGGAATGCGCAGGGCGAAACGCAGGTGGTGCGTATTTCCTCCCTGGACAGCAGCTGGTCGCTGTTCCGGCCGGAAAAAATGCCGGTGGCAGACGGCGAGCGTCTGAGGGTGACAGGGAAAATTCCCGGACTCCGCGTCTCCGGCGGTGACCGCCTGCAGGTGGCATCCGTCAGTGAAGATGCGATGACGGTTGTTGTGCCGGGGCGGGCTGAACCGGCCTCCCTGCCTGTGGCTGATTCACCATTCACGGCACTGAAGCTGGAGAACGGCTGGGTGGAAACGCCCGGGCATTCCGTCAGTGACAGTGCGACGGTTTTTGCCTCCGTCACACAGATGGCAATGGACAATGCCACCCTGAACGGTCTGGCCCGCAGTGGTCGTGATGTCCGGCTGTATTCCTCACTGGATGAAACCCGTACTGCGGAAAAACTTGCCCGCCATCCCTCCTTTACGGTGGTTTCTGAGCAGATAAAGACGCGGGCCGGTGAGACATCGCTGAAAACCGCTATCAGTCATCAGAAGTCCGCACTTCACACGCCGGCACAGCAGGCCATTCATCTTGCCCTTCCGGTGGTGGAAAGTAAAAACCTGGCCTTCAGCCATGTGGACCTGCTGACAGAGGCAAAGTCGTTTGCTGCAGAAGGAACCAGTTTTGCTGACCTGGGGCGGGAAATCGATGCGCAGATAAAACGGGGCGATTTACTGCATGTGGATGTGGCAAAAGGTTATGGCACAGACCTGCTGGTTTCCCGTGTGTCGTATGAGGCTGAAAAAAGCATTCTTCGCCATATTCTCGAAGGTAAGGAGGCGGTCACGCCGCTGATGGAGAGAGTACCTGGCGAACTCATGGAGAAACTGACATCAGGACAGCGCGCCGCCACCCGCATGATACTGGAAACGTCCGACCGTTTCACGGTGGTGCAGGGCTATGCCGGTGTGGGTAAGACCACACAGTTCCGGGCGGTGATGTCAGCCGTGAACATGCTGCCGGAGAGTGAGCGTCCCCGTGTCGTGGGGCTGGGGCCCACGCACCGTGCGGTCGGTGAGATGCGCAGCGCCGGCGTGGATGCGCAGACACTGGCGTCCTTTCTGCATGACACGCAGCTGCAGCAGCGCAGCGGAGAAACGCCGGATTTCAGCAACACGCTGTTCCTGCTCGATGAGAGCTCAATGGTGGGCAATACCGACATGGCACGGGCATACGCCCTGATTGCGGCCGGTGGCGGTCGGGCTGTGGCCAGCGGTGACACGGACCAGCTGCAGGCCATCGCGCCCGGTCAGCCTTTCCGTCTCCAGCAGACGCGCAGTGCTGCCGATGTGGCCATCATGAAGGAGATTGTGCGTCAGACGCCGGAACTGCGGGAGGCGGTATACAGCCTGATTAACCGGGATGTGGAAAGGGCACTGTCCGGGCTTGAGAGTGTGAAACCGTCTCAGGTGCCACGTCTGGAGGGCGCATGGGCACCGGAGCACTCCGTGACGGAGTTCAGCCACAGCCAGGAAGCGAAACTGGCAGAAGCGCAGCAGAAGGCGATGCTGAAAGGCGAGGCTTTCCCGGATGTCCCCATGACACTGTATGAAGCCATTGTCCGCGACTATACCGGCAGGACACCGGAAGCACGGGAGCAGACGCTGATTGTCACGCACCTGAATGAGGACCGGCGCGTACTGAACAGCATGATTCATGATGCACGGGAAAAGGCCGGTGAGCTGGGGAAAGAGCAGGTCATGGTGCCTGTCCTGAACACAGCGAATATACGCGACGGGGAGCTGCGTCGTCTCTCCACATGGGAGAATAACCCGGATGCCCTTGCCCTGGTGGATAATGTGTATCACCGGATTGCCGGTATCAGCAAGGATGACGGGCTGATAACCCTGGAGGATGCGGAAGGTAACACGCGGCTGATTTCGCCCCGGGAGGCGGTGGCTGAAGGCGTCACACTGTACACCCCGGACACTATCCGGGTGGGGACCGGTGACCGGATGCGCTTCACGAAGAGTGACCGGGAGCGAGGTTATGTGGCCAACAGCGTCTGGACGGTGACAGCGGTTTCCGGTGACAGTGTCACGCTGTCGGACGGACAGCAGACCCGGGTGATTCGCCCAGGTCAGGAGCGGGCAGAGCAACATATTGACCTGGCTTATGCCATCACCGCCCACGGTGCGCAGGGGGCAAGTGAAACCTTTGCCATCGCGCTTGAAGGCACGGAAGGTAACCGGAAACTGATGGCCGGCTTTGAGTCAGCCTACGTGGCCCTGTCGCGTATGAAGCAGCATGTGCAGGTGTACACCGATAACCGTCAGGGCTGGACGGATGCCATCAACAATGCCGTACAGAAAGGAACTGCCCACGATGTGTTTGAGCCGAAACCGGACCGGGAGGTCATGAATGCAGAGCGGCTGTTCAGTACGGCGCGGGAGCTGCGGGACGTGGCGGCAGGCCGTGCCGTTCTTCGTCAGGCGGGGCTGGCCGGGGGAGACAGTCCTGCACGGTTTATTGCACCGGGGCGCAAATATCCGCAGCCGTATGTGGCACTGCCGGCGTTTGACCGTAACGGCAAGTCAGCAGGTATCTGGCTGAACCCACTGACCACGGATGACGGAAACGGGCTGCGGGGATTCAGTGGTGAAGGCCGTGTGAAAGGCAGCGGGGATGCGCAGTTCGTGGCCCTGCAGGGCAGCCGTAACGGAGAGAGCCTGCTGGCTGATAATATGCAGGATGGCGTCCGGATTGCCCGTGATAATCCTGACAGTGGTGTGGTGGTAAGAATCGCCGGTGAAGGTCGCCCGTGGAATCCCGGTGCCATCACCGGTGGCCGCGTGTGGGGGGATATCCCGGACAACAGCGTCCAGCCGGGTGCCGGAAATGGCGAACCGGTCACGGCAGAGGTACTGGCACAGCGGCAGGCTGAAGAGGCTATCCGCCGTGAAACGGAACGCCGCGCAGATGAAATTGTCCGTAAAATGGCAGAGAACAAACCTGACCTGCCGGATGGCAAAACAGAGCTGGCTGCCAGGGAAATTGCCGGGCAGGAGCGTGACCGGGCTGCCATAACTGAACGGGAAGCCGCGCTGCCGGAGAGTGTACTGCGTGAACCACAACGGGAACGGGAAGCGGTCCGCGAGGTTGCCCGGGAAAACCTGCTGCAGGAGCGTCTGCAGCAGATGGAGCGGGATATGGTTCGTGACCTGCAGAAAGAGAAAACCCTGGGCGGAGACTGATACAGGAAGATAAACGCTGATGACAACGGATAACACGAACACGACACGTAACGATTCACTGGCTGCCCGGACCGATACCTGGTTGCAGTCGTTGCTGGTCTGGTCCCCCGGACAGCGGGATATCATCAAAACGGTGGCACTGGTGCTGATGGTACTGGACCATGCAAACCGCATTCTGCATCTGGACCAGACGTGGATGTTTCTGGCCGGGCGTGGAGCCTTTCCGCTTTTTGCCCTGGTGTGGGGGCTGAATCTGTCCCGCCATGCGCATATCCGGCAGTCGGCCATTAACCGGCTGTGGGGATGGGGTGTGATTGCCCAGTTCGCGTATTATCTGGCCGGCTTTCCCTGGTATGAGGGGAATATCCTGTTTGCCTTTGCAGTTGCGGCACAGGTGCTGACGTGGTGTGAAACGCGCAGTCTGTGGCGTACTGCAGCGGCCATTCTCCTGATGGCACTGTGGGGGCCTTTGTCCGGCACCAGTTACGGTATTGCCGGGCTGCTGATGCTGGCAGTCAGTCACCGGCTGTACCGGGCGGAAGACAGAACGGAACGTCTGGTGCTGGTTGCATGCCTGCTGACTGTGATTCCTGCGCTTAACCTTGCCACCAGTGATACAGCGGCGGTGGCCGGCCTTGTGATGACGGTGCTGACCGTTGGCCTGGTGTCCTGTGCAGGGAAATCATTACCCCGTTTCTGGCCCGGGGATTTTTTCCCGACTTTCTACGCCTGCCATCTGGCTGTGCTGGGCGTTCTGGCACTGTAAAGGGTGTGGTATCTTTGACCGTAAAGGATGATTCGTCAGAGGCAGAACACAGCATGACAGAGCAGAAACGACCGGTACTGACACTGAAGCGGAAAACAGAAGGAGAGACGCCTGTCCGCAGCCGGAAAACCATCATCAATGTCACCACGCCACCAAAATGGAAGGTGAAAAAGCAGAAACTGGCCGAGAAAGCGGCCCGGGAAGCAGAGCTGGCGGCAAAAAAAGCGCAGGCCAGACAGGCGCTGTCCATTTATCTGAACCTGCCCTCACTGGATGAGGCCGTGAATACCCTGAAGCCCTGGTGGCCGGGATTATTTGACGGTGACACGCCCCGGCTTCTGGCCTGCGGTATCCGGGACGTGTTACTGGAAGACGTGGCGCAGCGGAATATCCCACTCTCGCATAAAAAACTGCGCAGGGCGCTGAAGGCCATCACCCGTTCAGAAAGCTATCTGTGTGCCATGAAAGCCGGTGCCTGCCGGTATGACACGGAAGGGTATGTGACGGAGCATATTTCTCAGGAGGAGGAAGCGTATGCGGCAGCGCGTCTGGATAAAATCCGCCGCCAGAACCGGATAAAGGCAGAACTTCAGGCCGTGCTTGATGAGAAATAAAAAGGCCTCCCCGAAAGAGTGAGGAGGCTGAAACAATAAGGCTTAAAAGGAAATAACTTCCGTACCCGAAAGGAAGCCAGTCCACTGAATTATTTACCACAATAATACTGACGACTAAAAGGGAGGAGCAGAAAAATGAATGGATCCAGAAACAGTTCACGGAACGGTCAGGTCTGGCGTTACCAGCGTGCCGGCGGGCGGGCCGTTATTCTGGAGGTCAGTAGACGCTGGATGGAAGCGGCAGAAGCATGGCGACGGGCTGCCTGCATAGCTCCCCGGACAGACTGGCAGCAGTTTGCCCGGAAAAGGGCTGAACACTGCCACCGGCGCTGCCGGGGAAGGGTGTAATGAAAAAAGCAGCCTTCATTACACCAGAAGTCAGAAGGCTGAAAGGAGTTTATGAGATTTGCTTTTTTTAATATCCGGTCGGGCAGTATGACCGGACAGTTCTGAGTAGCACAGAGTTTTTTCCGTATTAAGTCGTGATTTTATATTTTGTGATTTATTTCACAAAATAAGGTGTTATTCATTGTGTGCTGCAATGTTCAGGATGCCTGAAATACAGGTGCCATTTATCTGATATGGAGAATAACATGATGAAATATATTCCACTGGTATTATTTATCTTTTCATGGCCGGTATTGTCTGCAGATATTCATGGACGGGTTGTTCGTGTACTGGACGGTGATACCATCGAGGTCATGGACTCACGGAAGGCGGTGCGGATCAGGCTGGTAAATATTGATGCACCGGAAAAGAAACAGGATTATGGCCGGTGGTCAACAGACATGATGAAATCACTGGTCGCAGGAAAAACGGTTACCGTCACATATTTTCAGCGAGATCGTTATGGTCGTATTCTCGGGCAGGTTTATGCACCAGACGGAATGAATATTAATCAGTTTATGGTCCGGGCCGGGGCTGCCTGGGTATATGAGCAGTACAACATAGATCCCGTGCTGCCTGTCCTTCAGAACGAAGCCAGACAACAAAAACGTGGGCTCTGGTCAGATGCTGATCCGGTTCCCCCCTGGATATGGAGGCACCGTAAATAAAGCGATGGCAATCCTATCATTCATTTGTTCTCAGCGGGAATAAAAATGGCAAAAACAAAACAGGAATGGCTGTATCAGTTACGGCGATGTTCATCAGTCAATACGCTGGAAAAAATTATTCATAAAAACAGAGACAGTTTATCAAACAGTGAACGTGAGTCATTTAATTCAGCAGCAGACCACCGGTTAGCGGAATTAATCACCGGAAAGTTATATGACAGGATACCAAAAGAGATATGGAAATATGTAAGGTAATAATTCAGCAATAATTAATTGCCAGGAGCAGATAAATAATGAAGTTGATTATTTTTATTCTCATTGTTCTGATTATTGCAGCGTTACTTATCCGGATTATCCTCAGAAGTGTAAATCAGCATTCTCCTTTGCTGATGCAATTGCATGCGGCAGGTATACGGACCGGTGATGCAGAGCGAATACTGTCCAGCGGTGAATGCTGGCAACGTCAGAAGACGCTGCTGACAGAAAGGGAAGTCAGTTTTATGAAAGGACTGTTCAGAATTGTGGATATGAAGCGGTGGTATCTGTGTCCGCAGGTACGGGTCGCGGATATCGTCCAGCTGAACGGGAATATCCGGCCACGATCACGCCAGTGGTGGCAGTTATTCAGGATGGTGTCTCAGTGGCATGTTGATGTGGTTATCGTTGAGCGGCGTTCGTTCAGTATTGTTGCAGCAGTAGAGCTGGATGATGCCAGCCATTTACGACCGGAACGCAGACGCCGGGATATTCTTCTGGAAGAGGTTCTGAGGCAGGCTGGTATTCCGTTGCTCAGAAGCCACGATGCCAGAAAACTGCTGCAGATGACCGGAGAATGGCTGAATACAACAGGGGCTGATCAGCAGTCACCGGAACATCGTAGCTGACGCCTTCGCGTTGCTCAGTTGTCCAACCCCGGAAACGGGAAAAAGCAAGTTTTCCCCGCTCCCGGCGTTTCTGCAATAAAAACCGGGGGCATGGAGATCGTCGTAACCAGACAGGAATGTGGTATTATCGCGGCGGGTGTCTGAGCCTTTCTGGTTCAGGCAAGACGCAGGTACCAGAAATGCGAAGACCCCACTCGTTAATCCATTAACTCGTGAGGTCTGCATGAAGTACCTTAACACTACTGATTGTAGCCTCTTCTTTGCAGAGAGGTCAAAGTTTATGACGAAATATGCCCTTATCGGGCTGCTCGCCGTGTGCGCCACGGTGTTGTGTTTTTCACTGATATTCAGAGAACGGTTATGTGAGCTGAATATTCACAGGGGAAATACAGTGGTGCAGGTAACTCTGGCCTACGAAGCACGGAAGTAAGCTGCCGGGCGGGGACGGAAGTCCCCGCTTTCCGGAAGTGTGAGGTATTTCAGGGGCAGACACCCGACATGCCAGAAACAGCCGGTCCCGCCCGGGGCCGGCATCCATGTTAAGGCATTTCCTGTTTTTCAGTCATTTCATCATCAAAATCACATTAAACGGTCGTAATCAGACATGATTTGTGCGCCAACACAGATCATCATCACAACTTTCAAGTCGCTGATTTCAAAAAACTGTAGTATCCTCTGCGAAACGATCCCTGTTTGAGAATTGAGGAGGCGAGATGTCGCAGACAGAAAATGCAGTGACTTCCTCATCAGGTACAAAGCGAGCATACCGAAAAGGTAATCCTCTGACGCTTGCAGAACGTCAGCAGGCATCTCTGGCAAGAAAACGTGCCACACATAAAGAACTCAGAGTGTTCATTCCTGCTGCGTTAAAAGCGCAATTACAGGAGATGTGTGACGCTGAAGGTGTTACTCAGGCTGAGATGATTGCTGAACTGATAAAGCAGAAGAGTGCTTTCAGCTAACTAAAATGTAGCGACATCACATTCTTGCCTGTTTCTGGTGTGCGTGATAGATTGCTGATCGTTTAAGGAATTTTGTGGCTGGCCACGCCATAAGGTGGCAGGGAACTGGTTCTGATGTGGATGTACAGGAGCCAGAAAAGCGAAAACCCCGATAATCTTCTTCAACTTTGGCGAGTACGAAAAGATTACCGGGGCCCCATAAAACCGCATAGCCAACAATTCAGCTATGCGGGGAGTATAGCTATATGCCCGGAAAAGTTCAAGACTTCTTTCTGTGCTCACTCCTTCTGCGCATTGTAAGTGCAGGATGGTGTGGCTGATCTTCAACAAACGTATTACCGCCAGGTAAAGAACCCGAATCCGGTGTTTACACCCCGTGAAGGTGCCGGAACGCTGAAGTTCTGCGAAAAACTGATGGAAAAGGCGCTGGGCTTCACTTCCCGTTTTGATTTCGCCATTCATGTGGCGCATGCCCGTTCGCGTGGTCTGCGTCGACGCATGCCACCGGTGCTGCGTCGACGGGCTATTGATGCGCTGCTGCAGGGGCTGTGTTTCCACTATGACCCGCTGGCCAACCGCGTCCAGTGCTCCATCACCACACTGGCCATTGAGTGCGGACTGGCGACGGAGTCTGCTGCCGGAAAACTCTCCATCACCCGTGCCACCCGTGCCCTGATGTTTCTGTCAGAGCTGGGGTTGATTACCTACCAGACGGAATATGACCCACTTATTGGCTGCAACATTCCGACCGACATCACACTCACACCGTCGCTGTTTACCGCCCTCGATGTGTCAGAGGATGCGGTGGCCGCCGCGCGTCGCAGTCGTGTGGAATGGGAAAACCGACAGCGTAAAAAGCAGGGGTTGGATGCGCTGAGTATGGATGAGCTGATAGCGAAAGCCTGGCGTTTTGTGCGTGAGCGTTTCCGCAGTTACCAGACAGAGCTTAAGTCCCGGGGAATAAAGCGTGCCCGTGCGCGTCGTGATGCAAGCAGGGAACGTCAGGAAATTGTCACCCTGGTGAAACGGCAGCTGACACGTGAAATCTCAGAAGGGCGCTTCACTGCCAATCGTGAGGCGGTAAAACGCGAAGTGGAGCGTCGTGTGAAGGAGCGCATGATTCTGTCACGTAACCGTAATTACAGCCGGCTGGCCACAGCTTCCCCCTGAAAGTGACCTCCTCTGAATAATCCGGCCCGCACCGGAGGCATTCGCACGCCTGAAGCCCGTCAGTGCACAAAAAATCAGCACCACATACAAAAAACAACCTCACCATCCACCTTCAGGTGCATCCGGTCCCTCCTGTTTTTGATACAAAACACGCCTCACAGACGAGGAATTTTGCTTATCCACATTTAACTGCAAGGGACTTCCCCATAAGGTTACAACCGTTCATGTCATAAAGCGCCATCCGCCAGCCTTACAGGGTGCAATGTATCTTTTAAACACCTGTTTATATCTCCTTTAAACTACTTAACTACATTCATTTAAAAAGAAAACCTATTCACTGCCTGTCCTTTGGACAGACAGATATGCACCTCCCACCGCAAGCGGCGGGCCCCGACCGGAGCCACTTTAGTTACAACACTCAGATACAACCACCAGAAAAGCCCAAGTCCCGCGCAGAACTGAAACCACAAAGCCCCTCCTCATAACTGAAAAGCGGCCCCGCCCCGGCCCAAAGGGCCGGAACAGAGTCGCTTTTAATTATGAATGCTGTAACTAATCATCTTCATCGCTGTCAGTCTTCTGGCTGGAAGTATTGAGTACACGCTCGTAAGCGGCCCTGACGGCCCGCTAACGCGGAGATACGCCCCGACTTCGGGTAAACCCTTGTCGGGACCACTCCGACCGCGCACAAAAGCTATCTCATGACTGAAAGCGGGTATGGCTTAGCAGGGCGGGGATGGGATTGGCAAAATCTATCAATCAGTACCGGCTTACGCCGGGCTTCGGCGGTTTTACTCCGGTATCATATGTAACCACAGCGTGCCGCCTTCCATGCCGCTGACGCGGCATATCCTGGTGACGATATCTGAATCGTCATATACTGTGTATATACGTAGTAATGACGAGGTGATAAATGGCACAGGTTAATATGAGTTTAAGAATCGACGCTGAACTGAAGGATGCTTTTATGGCCCTGCAAAAAGCATGGATCGTAATGGCTCCCAGTTAATCAGGGATTTTATGCGCCAGACCGTTGAACGGCAGCATAATACCTGGTTCCGTGACCAGGTCTGGGCAGACAGCCTCGGTACTAACCATCTGTTACCGATGTCACGCTGATAGAACATCGATTAAAAAGGCACCATTTTAAAGACATTTTTCTATGTCAATTATGTCTTGATATATCAGACTGTTATTTCACTAGTGTACGTTTCCGTTCCATTGAGCTTCATCCTCCTAGGTAAAACACATGATAGCTTCTATAGTGGAAAAACTTTTGAAATGATACGGAAAAAGAACTATGTCGGTAGGATCACGCTGGTACAAATTTGATTTTCATAACCATACGCCTGCTTCGGATGATTACGGGATTTCAGGCGTCACTCCCAGAGACTGGCTTCTGGCTTACATGCGGCAACAGGTCGACTGTGTTGTCATCAGCGATCATAATAGTGGCGCATGGGTCGACACGTTGAAAGATGAATTGGAGCGGATGCGCCAGGAAGCGACTACCTGTGGCTTGCCTGGCTTTCGCCCTCTGACTTTGTTCCCTGGAGTGGAACTGACCGCTACCGGAAATGTCCATATCCTAGCCATACTGCACACGCAAAGCACCAGTGCCGATGTAGAGAGACTTATCGGCCAGTGCAACAATAACTGTCCCATCCCGCGAGATGTTTATAATCACCAGCTTGTTCTTCAGTTGGGTTCTGCTGGTATTATCAACGTTATCCGCCGTAATCCGGAGGCTTTGTGTATACTTGCGCACATCGACGCACCTAAAGGGGTGTTAAAAAGCCTGACTAATCAGGGCGAACTTGAAGCGGCTTTTCGCGAAAAAACCCATGCGGTGGAGATCCGGCACAGTGCGGTCAATATTACTGACGGTACCCACAAACGTCTTATCCAGGATCTACCGTGGCTTCGGGGCTCTGATGCACATCATACTGATAATGCAGGTGTACGAACCTGTTGGCTGAAGATGTCTTCACCTGATTTCTACGGTCTCAAGCATGCATTGCTCGATCCGGAGAATTGCGTATTGTTTGACAAAAAACCGCCAGAGAATCCGGCTTCACATCTGCGTAGCCTGAAGTTCAGAACCCGCCACTGTCGTCCTGCTGAGCAGGAGGCAGCTATTGTGGAATTCAGTCCGTTTTATAACGCCGTTATTGGCTCCCGAGGTAGCGGTAAATCTACGCTCATCGAAAGCATTCGTCTTGCTATGCGAAAAAACGAAGGATTAACCCAGGGGCAGAGTAAAAAGCTGGAACAGTTCAGTCGAATAGGGGGGGGAATGGATGCTGACTCCTTCATTGAATGTGTGTACCGCAAAGACGGCACTGATTTCAGACTTAGCTGGCGGCCTGATGGTAACCATGACTTACATATTTTCAGCGAAGGAGAATGGGTTCCTGACAGTCACTGGTCGGCCGACCGTTTTCCACTCTCGATCTACAGCCAGAAAATGCTTTATGAACTGGCCTCAGACTCCGGAGCATTCTTGCGCGTTTGTGACGAGAGTCCGGTTGTCAACAAACGGGCTTGGAAAGAACGTTGGGATCAGCTGGAAAGGGATTATCTAAATGAGCAAATTACGCTGCGTGGCTATCTGGCTAGGAAGGTGAGTGCGGGGGCGCTGCAGGGGGAGTTATCCGATGCTGAACGCGCCGTCAGTCAGTTGCAGTCAAGTGCATACTATCCAGTTTGCACCAGACTGGCTGTAGCCCGGGCTGAACTGTCAGCAGCAACCACCTCCCTTGAGTTATATGAGCAACGTATTGCGGCCCTGCTGGCGTTGTTGGAGGAACCTCTGCCGGTTTCAGTAACTCCGTTGGCACCGTCCGAGTCGCTGGAGGTATTTATGACGCACCTGTCGTCCGTACAACAAAATTATGGCCAGCGTCTCCACGCCCTTCTGACAGAATGTGCCACTGAACTTAGCGCCGTCAGGGCAGATAATCCTTTTGTAACTCTCGGGGAAACCGTTCGTGATCAGGAGGTGAATGTTGAGCATGAGGCTGTTGCTCTGCGGGCTCAGGGACTTAATCCGGATGTACTTAACGAGCTGATGGAGCGTTGTGAGTCGTTGAAGAATGAGCTTAAAAACTACGACGGCCTTGATGGAATGATCACCACCTCGGTGGCTCGTTCGGAGCAGTTGCTGGCTGAAATGCGCACTCATCGGATGGCATTGACAGAAAACCGAAAGGCATTCTTGTCTTCTCTGTCACTTAGCGATCTGGACATCAAGATTCTGCCTCTTTGCGCGCCCCATGAGGATATTCTGGCTGACTATCAGGCTGTTACCGGCATCAGCAGTTTTGTCGAACGTATCTACGATCACGATAACGAAAGTGGGTTGCTTTACGATTTCATCAGTGAGCGTCCGTTCTCTCCGTTGCCGGCCGCAACGGAGAGGAAATATGCGTTACTGGATGAACTTAAAGCGTTGCACTTTGCTATCCGCTCCGAGGATACTGGGGTTGGGGGGGGGCTTCATGGTACCTTCAGAAATCGTCTTAAGGCGTTGAATGACGGACAGCTTGATGCCCTGCAATGCTGGTATCCGGATGACGGCATTCACATCCGTTATCGGACTCCCGGAGGGCAGATGGAAGACATTTCTTCTGCTTCCCCAGGACAAAAAGGAGCGAGCATGCTGCAATTCCTGTTGTCTTATGGCACCGATCCACTTCTGCTCGATCAGCCGGAGGACGACCTGGACTGCTTGATGCTGAGCTCGGGGGTGATCCCTGCCATCATGTCGAATAAGAAACGCCGGCAGCTGATTATCGTGTCTCATTCTGCACCGATCGTGGTGAATGGTGATGCGGAATACGTTATCAGTATGAAACATGATCGTACAGGTCTGTATCCGGGACTTTGTGGATCGCTTCAGGAGACGCCGATGAAGGCACTTATTTGTCGGCAAATGGAAGGTGGTGAAAAAGCATTCCGTTCGCGATATGAGCGTATTCTCAGTTAAAGAACTGAACTGCTCCGCGACTGAAATCCCTGGAAAGATGGCTATGTGAAAAGGTGAAAACGCTGTCGCGACACTCAGAACTGGCGCTAACACTAAATATCAAGTTACTTTTGTGACTGAGAAACCCCAGAAAATAAGTCCCTTACTCGAAACAGCCTGCGAGGAAGGTCTGGTCAGGTATGATGATGATTTAGCGAGCCCCCTGTAAACTTGGTAGCGGGAAAGTGCTTTTTCTCAAGAAGGAGGATATCGAAATACCTTCCGATCTCGCAGGCGTACTTTATACTGAGCTTGATGAACATGGTGGATGGAAACGCAAACTGCTGAGCGAACTGGCGTATGTCGGTGTTCTTTTTGATAAAGAAAAGGCGTTTATCGCCTGATTCTGTTCATTTTATAAAAAAAGGCCCGCTATGGGCCTATGAGACAGCGTATGGAGAAGTATACAATCCGCCTTAGCTTAGTTGGTTTTCTCGGTTGCTCTTTCCTGAGCAGATATAGTGATTATCGGGGAATGCCAGGAGAGTCGAGTTCGATAGCTTTCCTTACCTTACTGGTCAGTTCAGTCCACTGCCCTTTAGCTTCAATTTTAGCTAATCTCTTCAGAATATATTCTTCTCCGCCAAAGAATTCACCCAGGCTACTAAGCTTCAGTCCCTGGTAATGGCCAATATTAGTCCGGATACCGTCATAATGCAGCCGCAGCAGGATCTTGAGAAAAACATCATCCTTGTCGGTTGTTACTGAGGTTAGCCACGCCGCAACAGATTTGGTGGTGCTGATTTCCTGCCAGGCATACACCAAATCATTCAGTTCCCCATTCGCCAGAATCACTTCTTGGTTATCTGGATTTTCCAGCCATTCTGCAGCCTGTTGACACAAATGTCTTAAATCATCATCACCGAGTATCCTTTTATCCTGTGGTATGGGGCGCGTACCGACCAGACCATTTTGCCAGAGAAGATGACGAAGATATGTTATGGCCCAGCTGAACGCCTGCTGATCTTGCAGGGCACGACTCAAACAGTCGATACCCTCTTTGGCGCTGGCCTTAGGGATAAGTTGAAAAAGCCTGTCCGCCAGATCTGTCAACCCTACCGACTCCAGTCTCATGAGCCCACCGCGCTGTCGATAATACCTAGAGATCTTTGTGCCATTAATGAATATAAAGCGTAGTAATCCCAAGCATTGTGCGGGAGTTGCCTGGGAGAGCATTTCCATGGTGAGCCTGCTAATAATGTGTTCAAACCATGTCAGTGAGGATAAACCTGCTTCTTCCAGCTCACCCAAGAGAAGTTCGCTTAGCTCACGCTGACGGTCAGGATCGCCTGCCAACATGAGCAACCGGTTGAAAAAGTCTGGCGAACGGACATCCCCCGGGGCAGTAAAAGCAAAATAAAAGCGCCAGTAAAAAACACTACGAAGTCTTCTGTTTGTGTCATGTTCCGTTTGGTGCTGTTCTGGATATAGTTTGAAGAGAACAATATTGCCCTCTTTCTCTTCCTCGATTCCGGGCAACCATTTAGCAAGTTCGGTCACGGACAACGTTGACACAGGAGGTAATTCGGAGAGTAATTTTTGTAGTTCTGACGTCAGAGCGTCTTTCTTCCGAGCCAAAGCCGATCCGATTTTGGAGGCGAAAACAGCGTATTCAGTTAAGTAGCGTTCTACCCAGAGATACAGATCGGGTAACGTAACCCGGAGTAGTTGCAGCAGACAGAGGTCCGGGAACCAGACGTGTTCCCGGATGCTTCCGTAGCGAAATGTCAGGCTATTCAGTACCAGCCTGACTTCCCGGGGGGTAGTCAGGGCAGCCCCGAAGTGTTCAGTAACGGATTTTAGATCCCGATACAGAGCGAAATCAGGTGGTGCGCCATTAACGTAGGTATAGAGTTTCACGGCGCCGGCCAGGAACTCCCGCCGGAGATCGAAAGACTCCGGTAGTGGAATACTGAATGAAAGCGGGATAATTTTCTGGAGGTAGGCTCTGCCGTCGGTTACTCCCAGCCCGTGCTCAATGGCATGGCCGAGTACTATGGGATCGTAGCACATGACATAGTGAAATCCGGAAAAGTCCGCCACGGAGCGAATCAGGCGCAGCACTTCGACGGCCTGGGCTGGTTCCAGTCTGTCAAGATCGTCGAGCACCACAATAAAATTGACTTTCAGATGGGTCATTTTATTTTCTATCTCATCTCTCAATTCGGCGGTGGTTTTCCGCCGGGCAGACAGATTCGTGGAAGAAACCGTTTTCAGACCACTGGCGACAAAACCTGCACCGGGAATCCAGTTACCAGCGAACTCTGCCAGTGGTGCTATCTGGCCGGACGCCTGTTGTGCGTAACGAAGCATGTCGTTGGCGAGAGGGGACGTTTTTTTCCGCAGCTGGCGGTACTTTCTGTGCAACCAGCACAATTCCTTTGCGTCCTCCTCATCAAGGATTGCAGCCACCGGTGTGAGCAGACTGTCGACGGTACATTTCCCGGAGGAACTGAGCCAGGGGGAAATTTTCAGGACGTGAGTTTTTGGTGGGATAAGCGGAACCATTTTTTCCAGCAACAGATTTAGCAGGCTGGTTTTACCTGCTCCCCATTTCCCTTCGATACCGATCACCGTACTGATATTTCTGTCCATACTGACGATGCTGTGTGCAAGTTTTTCCGCTAGGATACCGAAACCGTAACGATCTTCTTCCATCTTTGTGATAGGACTATCGTTGCCATCCATATGCTGTTCTCTGACATCACTCATATCACAAATCCCCGTACAGACAGCGCAGGCCGGTCAGGGCTTTCGCCAGGGGGCCTTCCTGGCATTTCACCGTGAGCTCACTTACCAGTTCCTCAAAGGCCTCTGCCGGCATAAAAATCCGCAGGCCGTCTATTCCGAAGAATCCCTCTGCCGTTACGTGTCCGGGTGGAGAGAGCATTACATGCTCGCCCTGATGGCCGTGTGCCAGAGCTTCAGGATGACGGGCATAAAGCGTGAACAGGCCCAGCAGTTCAGAGAATACTTCCCAGCCGTACGGCACCACAAAATCCTGGCCGGTGATGAGCAGGTGCAGACGGGGTGTATTGTACCAGGCACCCGGACGCTCGCCGGGATGCTGGCCATCAATGCGGATATCGAGGCGAAGCGTGCCGGCTTCGACGGTTTCCGTCACGACCGGGATCACCGGGCGCAGATCCTGTGCGAGGGCTGTGGCTTTGTCTGTAGTCCAGTCCAGCCCGCGCAGGACTAGGGGAAATATGGTATTCAGCCGCGGCAGGGTAAAAATTTCCGCCAGGACCGCGTCTGGAACCTCCGTAAGTTCAAAGCAGCCGCTCGCCAGCGGGCGCAGCAGGTGCTCGGCATACATCTGATCCACAACAGGACGCAGATCTGCCAGGAACCGGTCAAACTCTTCCGTCCAGTTTTTTCCTGCCAGGCGGAAGATCCCCTTCAGGTAGTGGCCATCCACCGGACGCTCATGCTCTATCTGCCAGGCCAGCAGGTCACGGGTGATATCGAGCAGCGTGCCCAGAGCCGGCAAGGTGGCCAACCTGTTATGCCCGCGCAGGAAGGCTTCCCGGGTATGAGCCAGCATAAAACGCAACTCGTCGCGGGAGAACGCTGACGTGCCGAAGGTCTGGCCAAGAATGATGTGCCGGTACAGCTGCCGGACTGTGGCCTCCGGATCGGCAATAAGCTGAAAATACCCGTCGCCGGGCGCGACCGTTTTCAGGCCATCATCAAGGAAGCGTTCGGCTAGGGGGTTGACCGAAGTATTTTCGCGACCGGCACGCACTTTCAGCGCCTCGATCAGTTTTTTGTGAAAACGCAAGTTAAGCTGGCTGAGCATCATCGTTCCTTTCATGTTTGCTTTGTTTATTATGCTAACCTAGCACTAATATCATGTGCTATTTCAGGCATGATTTCGGTGCTCACCGATAAGATAGAGGCAATTGGCTCGACTAAAGAGCAGGCCTTGGAAACTCTGGGCCTGTCGTCCGGGGGCGATACCAAGGATATTTTTCTGCGGCAGGTCGTCCAGCAGATGTCACATATTGATCACCTGCTGAAAAAGGACTGGTACCTTCTGGACACCAGACCAGAACGTCCGTTTTACGTATCAGATAATCCTGTCGTGCTTAAGAACAGTAATGACTTCGGTCCGTACGGTAATCTTGGTCTAGCCGTTCGCGGGATACAGATTTACCTCCCCTGTCATCGACGCTGATGCTGGCCATGTATTGCCCCTCCATCCGTGAACAGATGATTCGTCAAAAGCAGTATCTTCACAATCTGCTTGCCAGAGCGCCGCATCTTATCCCCCGTCACATTCGGCCTTTTGAAAGACTGGAACATATCCGGAGGTATACGGACTATCTTCTCATGCCGCTTACCCCAGATCATGTCACGCATTACAACGCCCTGCAGGTGAAGTTCGCGGAGCAGTACGTGTTCTGCGGTGAAAAGGATTTCTCTCTGGTTGAGAGAATGCTGGCCGATAGTGGACGCTACCGGACAGGCCCGCGGTTTACGTTTTAGTTCCAATTCCGGCCTCACCTGTGCCGGAAAATGACGGCGGGAGTCCCTGTTGTACAGAGGAGTTTTGCCGTGTTGCACCCACGCGAAAGCGGCAGTGGCCACAGGGACCACCGCCGTAAGGAGATGGTGAATATCTGTTGACATACACCATTCTTTCGTGTAACTTTTTGGATTATTACTTAAGAAGAGTAAACTTTCGGCAGATGGCTCTCACCATCTTACCGATACCCCAGAGTAGTCCGCTCTTTACTGGCGTAACCCAAAGTGCCGAAAGTGCGAATTTCGACACAATAAAGGCCTTAAGCCAGGGGGCTACAGCCCAGACCACCGCGGCACAGAGTCCCACGTAAGCCACCAGAAGCCAAATACAGAGACAGGCGCCCCAGTATTGTTTCTGTCCGATGTGCCCCCCCAGGCACTGACAGAAAGGTCTTTGGCGGTGGTGATAATCGCCAGAACAAAAGCGATTTCAGTCTGGAATGGGAATAAAACCGTTCCCTCGGTGTCGTTCAGAAAATCCATATATCCTCCATCGGATGGATGGTGTTAACACTGATGTGTTAGTGGTGAGCATCTTCTTGACCTCAGTTTTTTTTCGTAAAAAGGTACCCCGCGCCTCACTGATGTGAACGCTGTTGATACCGTACAGAATGTTTTCTCTTTCAGCTCTGCTATGATGTGTTCATTCACATCCTCCTGTTTGTCATACCGATTTTAAGCTCGTCCCTGGTGCTCCCCGGAAAAAAATCCAAAACAAATCCGGGCCGGAATGGTGATGACCAGTCTGGCGGGAAATAAACGGATTTGTTTGGGTGGAACGGGACGGAACAATACTATGTAAGTAATGTTAACAGAAAATATAGCATTTGCCAATGGCAGAAAATTCCCATTAAGGTTAATGTAGCATGCCATTGCTGCAAATGCTTTAGCAAAAAGTGCTATCTATTCCGTCGCTGTACATTCATTTTCACCCGGAGCGGGGCAGCCAGGCGAATACCTTTTTCAGGTTTTTGCCCCATGCCCCTCAGAGTACCGACACAAACAGATGGGTGGCCACGCCCTGCTGGCACTTTCGTCCGGAACGGCAGAAGGCCGACTTGAGGGATTTGGACACCTCCCGCAGCGCGTCTTCCTGATTGGTGTTCAGGCTGAGTATCACCACCGTGCGCAGCCTTACATGCGCAGGTGCGCATTATTTGCCTTGTTCCGTCTGAAAATAATTACTATGATTAAGTATGATTAAAAACTAATCGGATATACAAATGAAAAACAATAGTGCACAAACAACAAAAGTAATTACCGCGCATGTGCCATTACCTATGGCTGATAAAGTCGACCAGATGGCCGCCAGACTGGAACGCTCCCGGGGCTGGATTATCAAACAGGCGCTTTCTGCATGGCTTGCCCAGGAGGAGGAGCGTAATCGCCTGACGCTGGAAGCCCTGGACGATGTGACATCCGGACAGATTATCGACCATCAGGCTGTACAGGCCTGGGCGGACAGCCTCAGTACGGACAATCCGTTACCGGTGCCACGCTGATGGAACTGAAGTGGACCAGTAAGGCGCTTTCTGATTTGGCGCGGTTATATGATTTTCTGATGCTGGCCAGTAAACCTGCTGCCGCCAGAACGGTACAGTCCCTGACACAGGCACCGGTCATTCTGTTAACTCATCCACGTATGGGAGAACAGTTGTTTCAGTTTGAACCCAGGGAGGTCAGACGGATTTTTGCTGGCGAGTACGAAATCCGTTACGAACTTAATGGCCAGACTATTTATGTATTGCGCCTGTGGCACACACGAGAAAACAGGTAGATTGTGTGTGGGGACAACTTAACATAGCCTGCAGATATTAATTCTGGAACATTATTATCAGGCCAGATATTTTGCATTCCATTAAATAATCTTGTAGGAGATAAAATGAATTACGATGAAATAACGAAAATTACCGAAGAACGTATTAGCGACTACATGACCGAAGCAGTTAATACTGACTCTAAAGCCGTTGCGGAAATGTTTCATAACGCTGCATGGGGAGTGCGAACATTGTGGTTTGAACTCGTCACAAAAATAGATATGGATATACATAAAAAGAACAGGTATGCGAGTTATGATCTTAGAAGGAAAATCGAAATGCAGCATGAAGAGTTTCAGAAAATGACAGAGCGTGAGCAAGTACCTTTATTGAAATCGCCAGAATGATGTTCAGTGGCTTCGCCCAGGTAGATAGCTTCAAGAAACGCCAGGGTTTTATCAAACTCATCTGCAACTGTGGCTCCGGGCATACCATGACCACTAATACAAAACGGTGTTTTCAGCTCGGTGTTTTCATAAATGGCTTCAACGCGAATATCATGAATCCAGTGCTCAAAGAAATTGTATTCATAAGTAAAGCGATCGCCGACATCAAACTCAAAATCATCAATCACGACCTGGAACGGGTTATTCGGAAAACCAATGCCCCCTCGTAAGTGATACCGTAAATATGAAACTGGTGCAGGTGGTCATCGCCCCAGCCCTGAATGATCTGGATAATAAAATAAAGTGCAGCCAGTGATGTATCGGCTGCAATCCTCAGCCGACGCCAGACCATAGGACTGACACCACGAACAGCAATTTCCGGACTGGCGCTTCATGGATATCTGTTTCGGCGGCAGATGAATTTATTCCGGTGGGAACTGATTCTGCCGTCTGTTCAGTAAATACAGGTGCGATAATATCTGTTTTTTCGGATAAGGACGGTGGCGAAAAAGTACGACGTTTTTTCACCACAATGATGGGGGTTTTCCTTTCTTCCTGATTTTTTCCCATAAATACCTCGGCTGGCTGGTTTTACTCTTTAATAATATCACAATCCATAAATTAGTAAATTTTCCGTCAGGTGATTTTTCATGGTTAATAAGTCCGTTCTCTGAATATTTATACTCGAGGTAGTAACAGTTATGGCGTGACAGTCGAATTGATATTCGACTGAACCCTGACCGAAACATGGTTGATATATTCTCTCACATTAATGTTGTCATGATATAAATAAAAACAATTCATTTGAAAGGATATCAGAAGAAGATATCGGGGCGCACAGTTCATCTCTGCCTTTGTTTCATGGGGTGTTCTTTGTATATTTTACTTACTGTTTAAGCATGTACATAAGGAGTGCTTTCATTATGCCAATGATACTTGTAAAGAAGAATCCCCGAGGCAAAGTGATTCGGGAGCTTAGCAGTGAGGAAGAGACTGCAGTAAAGACGGTCTGTGGACTGAAAAAGCCAGCAACCATGGCACAACATAACCTGGCCAATGATCTTCTCCGGGAAATGCGTGAGTATGATGCATGGTTACAGTGTGACTGTATTCCGGGAGATTCGCCGGCCATGAATTTTGCTGCTCTTAAAAACAATACGGGTACTCTTTATCTGTCCAGTTTTAATCATGAGCATGCACCTGAATGCCCCATGTATCGTCAGTTATCCGGAAATGAAGAGGAAACATCCTTCGGAGCAAGCCGGCATCCCGTTAGCACCCGTATAAATTACAGGAACTTTTTACCACCTGATGACAGTAATTCTGTTATCAGACTGCAGACCCGCTCTGCTTACCATAATGGTGAGCGCTCCTCCGTTCGCAAGAAACGTCCGCGCCTTGGCCGTTTACTCCTGTCGCTTATTGAAGATGCAGGGCTGAATAAACTGGATTCTCTGGCTAATCCCCGTATCCGGACTAATTATCGTGAGTGTCTTGATGCCATACGGCAGGTTACACTACAGCAGGAGTATATTCGGGGAAGATCCTTATCTGAAATTATCCATTTCCGGCCAGGAATGTCTGAAAGGTCTCAGGAGCGGTTAATGGAAACGCTGGAGAATTCAGAACGACACTGGCCAGCCAGAAGAAAACATATGTTCTTTCAGATTTTTATGGCGCAGCACATCTGTCGTGATGCTGTGGAAATTCACTGGGCGAACGGCAATATTCAGGTCATCAGACCTGTGCGGGGGATCAGTATTAATGGTGAAGCGCAGGGCGGAATACGTCCCCCTTACTGGGTTATTCTTGCTTTTTGCCGGAGTGCCGATGGCAGAATCATCTGCAGTGAAGGGTATGCTCATGCTCTTTATCAACTGACATGTCCGGTGCCTGTGGACAGCAAACTGGAACGAAACACGCTCACTGCTCTTCTGAATGTGGCCTGCTGGCTTAAAAGAAAGCCAGGTACGCCGGAATTAAGTCTGGAAAGGCCCCTGTTTGATACAGAAGTTTATGTTAATGGTGAAAAGAAATATGTACTGCCGGATTTCATTGTTACAGCAAGGGCTCCTGACGGAAAGACGGCCAGAGTGGTCATCGAAACGATGGGATATGAAGACAGTGATTACTGCGCGAGAAAATCCAGGCAGCATACCGGCATGAAGCAGATTGGTGTTCTGCATACCGATCCACCGAAATGGCTGGATAACGATCATCCCCCTTTTGAGAAACATATGTACGGTGTTTTTATGCATCTCAGGTACTGAGATATTTTGTGGCTCAGTTCTGTAACTTTTCCCGTAACATTGTCTGTTGTTACGGGAAAGTCCGGTTTTTGTATTGCACCAGAGAATACCCAGACTGTGATGCTGCCACAACGTCAGCAGGCTTTCTGAACGGTATAACACCACTTCATGTTAATGATAATCACTATCATTAAATCTTGACATGCCATTTTCTCCTTAATAAATTAATACTGTATATATATCCATATGCGTAAGCAGTTAATTCATTTGTTTTCCTCAGAGGATGAAGGAGATACCGAATGTCTGACCCTGTACGTATTACAAATCCCGGTGCAGAATCGCTGGGGTATGATTCAGATGGCCATGAAATTATGGCTGTTGATATTTATGTAAACCCTCCACGTGTCGATGTCTTTCATGGTACCCCGCCTGCATGGAGTTCCTTCGGGAACAAAACCATCTGGGGCGGAAACGAGTGGGTCGATGATTCCCCAACCCGAAGTGATATCGAAAAAAGGGACAAGGAAATCACAGCGTACAAAATGACGCTCAGCGCGCAGCAGAAAGAGAATGAGAATAAGCGTACTGAAGCCGCAAAACGCCTCTCTGCGGCGATTGCTGCAAGGGAAAAAGATGAAAACACACTGAAAACACTCCGTGCCGGAAACGCAGATGCCGCTGATATTACACGACAGGAGTTCAGACTCCTGCAGGCAGAGCTGAGAGAATACGGATTCCGTACTGAAATCGCCGGATATGATGCCCTCCGGCTGCATACAGAGAGCCGGATGCTCTTTGCTGATGCTGATTCTCTTCGTATATCTCCCCGGGAGGCCAGGTCGTTAATCGAACAGGCTGAAAAACGGCAGAAGGATGCGCAGAACGCAGACAAGAAGGCCGCTGATATGCTTGCTGAATACGAGCGCAGAAAAGGTATTCTGGACACGCGGTTGTCAGAGCTGGAAAAAAATGGCGGGGCAGCCCTTGCCGTTCTTGATGCACAACAGGCCCGTCTGCTCGGGCAGCAGACACGGAATGACAGGGCCATTTCAGAGGCCCGGAATAAACTCAGTTCAGTGACGGAATCGCTTAACACGGCCCGTAATGCATTAACCAGAGCTGAACAACAGCTGACGCAACAGAAAAACACGCCTGACGGCAAAACGATAGTTTCCCCTGAAAAATTCCCGGGGCGTTCATCAACAAATCATTCTATTGTTGTGAGCGGTGATCCGAGATTTGCCGGTACGATAAAAATCACAACCAGCGCAGTCATCGATAACCGTGCAAACCTGAATTATCTTCTGACCCATTCCGGTCTGGACTATAAACGCAATATTCTGAATGACCGGAATCCGGTGGTGACAGAGGATGTGGAAGGTGACAAGAAAATTTATAATGCTGAAGTTGCTGAATGGGATAAGTTACGGCAAAGATTGCTTGATGCCAGAAATAAAATCACCTCTGCTGAATCTGCGGTAAATTCTGCGAGAAATAACCTCAGTGCCAGAACAAATGAGCAAAAGCATGCAAATGACGCTCTTAATGCCCTGTTGAAGGAAAAAGAGAATATCCGTAACCAGCTTGCCGGCATCAATCAGAAGATAGCGGAAGAGAAAAGAAAACAGGATGAACTGAAGGCAACGAAAGACGCAATTAATTTCACAACAGAGTTCCTGAAATCAGTTTCAGAAAAATATGGTGCAAAAGCTGAGCAGTTAGCCAGAGAGATGGCCGGGCAGGCTAAAGGGAAGAAAATACGTAATGTTGAAGAGGCATTAAAAACGTATGAAAAGTACCGGGCTGACATTAACAAAAAAATTAATGCAAAAGATCGTGCAGCGATTGCCGCAGCCCTTGAGTCTGTGAAGCTGTCTGATATATCGTCTAATCTGAACAGATTCAGTCGGGGACTGGGATATGCAGGAAAATTTACAAGTCTTGCTGACTGGATCACTGAGTTTGGTAAGGCTGTCCGGACAGAGAACTGGCGTCCTCTTTTTGTTAAAACAGAAGCCATTATAGCAGGCAATGCCGCAACGGCTCTTGTTGCACTGGTCTTCAGTATTCTTACCGGAAGCGCTTTAGGCATTATCGGGTATGGTTTACTGATGGCTGTCACCGGTGCGCTGATTGATGAATCGCTTGTGGAAAAAGCGAATAAGTTCTGGGGTATTTAAATAAAATATAAGACAGGCTGTCTATCTTACAGACAGCCTTTTTATAATAACAGAAAGAATATATATCAGACTTAACGGAAGAGATAATATGAAAACAGTACCCGTATAAACAGCAAGCAATCCCATTTTTCCAGGTGTATCAGCAAAAAAACCGCTGTTCCAGAAATCAGGCCGGGTAAATTTCAGAGCTGTATCTTCAATATACCATTTTGCAACCGGATACAAAACCATTCCGCAGAGAGAAATACACCAGAACAGTAATCTGTATTTAAAATCATAATCCCATGACATATACAGCATATATCCCCCCGTCACCCATCCCCACCACATATTATTAAAATAATATTTTCTGTTCATCTGCCTGTTTTCCTTTCTTTTGCACTTTTGTCAGTGTACTGATGCATGACAACATAACCACAGCATGATAATAATAATCAATAACAATAAGCTGTGTCACGTTTACATCATGGAACGGAGGTGCTCCTGTGACCTTTGAGCAGAAAAAAGCCCGGGCCATTGCCCTGATGGACAGCAAAAAGATGTGGCGGAGCAATTATGCCCCTCCTCTTCTGTGTATTCTCTGGCGGCTGGGTATCCGGCTTCCGCCATTACCCTTTATGCCGTTCTGGCAGGTCACGGTGCTGACGGGGGGCTTATGGGGCATTTCCTGGGGATGTGCAATGTGGTTTATCTACTGGGGGCGCAGGAAAGTTAACCGGCTGCCACCATGGGATGATGTGTAAACCGTGCACAGGCGTGTTCTTACGGAGCGGCACTTTCATTTATCTGTACGCGAACCTCCATTCCTGCATCGTGACAGGCCTGCAGCCACTGCGCCACTTCCAGCGGATCGCCCTCCCGGCGTACCACCCTGCCTTCTTTATTCCATAACTGCAGACAGGTGCTGCCGTCGAGACGCACCACAAAATCCCCACGGCAGGCCTGATACGTTATGCCGTTCAGCTGCACCGCCAGATCAGTGGCAGAAGTGCCATCTGCGGGCAGACCTGCTGCCGGGACCAGCGGCAGTACGACGACTTCTGCCGCACGCTGTTCTGCCCGGAGGCGGTCCTGTTCTGCCAGCAGCAGAGGCTGTGCCACGGCCCGGCCGGCGTCCGTCAGCTCCACTGCCAGCTGCAGGTTCGGAGCGCGCAGGGTACGCAGCCAGCCGGCATCCTCCAGACGACGGCAGGAGGCGCGCAGGTTTGGCCCGTAGACCGGGGCTTCCCCGCTTCGCTCCAGCACCCGTTCTATGTCCCGCGTCAGCACGGGTCCTGGCCGTTTTTCATCAAGGGCAGCCAGCACAATCAGCATTCTTCGCTGCAGTGGCGACGGTCGGCGGCTCTGAGTCATTTCCAGTCATCCTCCGGCCAGATGAGCTTTCTGAGGCGCTGATGGTCGGCGTCAATGATCTCCTGTCTCTTTATGGCATTCATTGAGGCATAGCCATTTATGGCCAGTTCATGCCAGAAGATCAGCACAGCTCCGGCTTTGGCTGACTCGCAGAGATAAGTTACGCCCTGGCTGTCCAGATTGCATTCCCGGATGCGTTTTTCCGCAAACCGGGTCAGTTGTTCATAGCTGAGTGAAAACACCCTTTCTTCATCCATCCTGCACGCTCCATCTGATAATGTTCTGACAAATAAAAATCATATCCCGCATGATTTGTGTGTTATTTATTATTAATAATATCAGATATGGTTTTATATAAGTTGCTTAATTATCATATTGTATGCCCGTTCCCCGCCGCGCAGATCCGGTTTCCGGCTGAAGTGGATCCAGACCTGATTTGTTGCTGAGTATCGGTAAAAGTGCGGCTTATAAGCTATTCTGAAACATGGCAAGTGAATCTGGGCTGTATAATTCCGGCAAGTGTCATCTGTATTTAAAGGACGTGTGAGTATGAAATTTATGGAATGTGCTGTCCGGGATGTGATTTATGGGACCAATGTCCGTATTGTCAAACCGGTCAACATTTATGAATGTGAACTCAGGGACAACGTGTTTGTCGGCCCCTTCGTTGAGATACAGAAAGGCTGTGTCATTGGTAGTGGAAGCCGGATACAGTCGCACACGTTTATTTGTGAGAACGTAACACTGGGGGAGAACTGCTTCATTGGTCATAACGTGACGTTCGCCAACGATCTGTTTCGTTCAGGAGCACCAGATCCGTCACCGGATAACTGGATCAGCATTACCCTGGGGGATTCGGTTACTGTTGGCAGTGGAGCCATTATTCTGTCTCCGTATATATGCAGCGGAGCTGTTATTGGTGCGGGTTCAGTTGTGGTAAAACCGATTGAGAACAAAGGCATTTATGCAGGAAACCCGGCAAGACTGCTCAGAATATTATGAAATAAATATCCTCCGGCATAGCCGGAGGTTTTTCAAATGCGCCTATAAGGCTCTCTTACCAGCCGCGCCCTAACAGGCGCACACGATCTGACATTTGCATCCAACTTCGTTCATCGATATCGCCAGGGGGAAAGCCAGTATAATGAAATGTATAACGAGAGTTCTGCATACAGGCATTACGGTAAGCGCCACCACTCCAGGGGTTCCAGATCCCCCCAATTCGGGTATTCTTCTCAAACAGAACCACGGAGTGACCTGCTTTAATCGCATTACGGGCAGAAATGATGCCGGCAGGACCCGCGCCGATGATTGCAATATTCATACGTGTTTTTTCCTGCGGTTGATAAGTGTTATTACAAGCACTGGTGCAGCCAGAAACAGTGTGACAATATTGGCGATCAGTACGGCAAAATCAGATCGCATAATGCCATACGCTATCCATGAGATTACACCTGTCAGGAACATGATATACATAACAACGGAGATACCTTCGGTATTGCGTGTCCTGATAGTTTTTATGCTCTGGGGAGCGAACGCAAACGTTGTGAAAAATGCAGCAAACAGCCCGGTTAAAAGAATGGTATCCATATCAGAATGCCTCAATTATTTCCTGTATATGAAGGCCGGATGACAGGTCCGCCAGCTTAGGAGACGAGTGACCATATTTAATAAGAGCACACCAGTCGTCATGAAGATGAATAAACGAATCAGACCAGAATGGAAGCTCCCGTGGTGGATCAGGCAAGCGTTTCAGAGCGTCGAAGCCAATTGTTTCCGTATTCGTATCATTAAATAGAATCAGGAGCAGGCGATTTTCATGGTGGGTTGAATATCTGATTTCACCATTTTCAAATACAAGCTGTATATGCAGTCCCAAATTATGATCTGTTTCCGATTTACTGGCATGAACTCTGAAATAAGCTCCCTTTTCTGAACTGCCCATTACATAGCCGTTATCATCCACTTCAACCTGACCATCTGATTTTGTACCCACGTGTCCCCTTTACCGTTTTGATCCCATGAACCACTACCGGGCTTTCCCCTATAAAACAAAATAAATCAAGCAGATGACAGGATAGATCGCCCAGAGCACCGCTGCTTTTGCTCTGTTGTGCGGAGTCTCGCCAAGTCAGGTGATGGCGGGTCAGTGCAGAATTTTTATTAAATTCTGCTGAGAAGAAATGCAGTTCACCTAATTTCTTCTCATTTCTCAGACGCATTATCATGTCGATGACGGGGTTATATCGGTAGTTAAAAGACACGATACTGCCTTTTGGAGCAATCTCCTGTAGATATCGTGCAGAGTTGAGATCTGTTGAGAGGGGTTTTTCACACACAAACGGGAGCTGTTTGTAGCGAAGCCACTCGTTCAAATCAATTCTCTTGACGTGGGGAAATCCGTTTTCCAAGCGGACCCCTTATAGGGGGTTGAGGGCCTCCTACCCTTCACTCTTGACTATGTTAACGATAATCATTATCGTTAGTGTTTGTGTGGTAATGGGATAGAAAGTAATGGGATAAAAAGTAATGGATAGAAAAAGAACAAAATTAGAGTTGTTATTTGCATTTATAATAAATGCCACCGCAATATATATTGCATTAGCTATATATGATTGTGTTTTTAGAGGAAAGGACTTTTTATCCATGCATACATTTTGCTTCTCTGCATTAATGTCTGCAATATGTTACTTTGTTGGTGATAATTATTATTCAATATCCGATAAGATAAAAAGGAGATCATATGAGAACTCTGACTCTAAATGAATTAGATTCTGTTTCTGGTGGTGCTTCAGGGCGTGATATTGCGATGGCTATAGGAACACTATCCGGGCAATTTGTTGCAGGAGGAATTGGAGCAGCTGCTGGGGGTGTGGCTGGAGGTGCAATATATGACTATGCATCCACTCACAAACCTAATCCTGCAATGTCTCCATCCGGTTTAGGGGGAACAATTAAGCAAAAACCCGAAGGGATACCTTCAGAAGCATGGAACTATGCTGCGGGAAGATTGTGTAATTGGAGTCCAAATAATCTTAGTGATGTTTGTTTATAAATAGTATTATTTAATATAAGAAAGAACAGTTATTGGACAATCCACACAGAATGATATTTCTTCTTGGTGGATTGTCTATCTTCCATTCCACCTCCAACAGATATCTGAGCATAACGAGGAATTATAACAGGAAGAAATATTCCTCATACGCTTGTAATTCCTCTATGGTTTAAATAGAAATAACTCTATCAACAGTTCTCAACGTTGTTTCTCTGTGTGCAATAATTACCCTGGTGATATTCATGTTTTTTATGGCAACATTCACGAAATGTTCACTCTCTGAATCAAGAGCACTGGTTGCCTCATCCATAAATAATATTCCTGGTTTCCGGTATAAGGCTCGTGCAATAAATATACGCTGTTTTTGACCGCCAGAAAGACCTTCCCCAAGTTCACCTATTAATGTTTCATATCCCATTGGCATATTCATTATAACATCATGAATATGACTTGCTCTGGCACATTCTACCATCCACTCTTCATCCATTTCCTCTGCAAAACCACAGATATTTTCACGAATTGAGCCTGAAAATAGCCGGTCATCCTGCATAACACAGGCTATCATCCGGTGATAATTATTTATTCCAATTTGGCGTATATCTATACCATTTATCAGTACCCTCCCGCTATCAGGTTCAAATAGTCCACATAGTACTTTCATTAATGTGGTTTTTCCCGCACCGGAAGCACCAGTTATAGCCACACTTTCCCCCGGAGCTACAGATAAACTCAGAGCACTGAATATCGGTGCTGACTGACTGTCATAACGATAGCTTAAACCATTGGTTTCCAGGGATATTGGCCCCATATCAGCAACGATTTCAATTTCAGGTTTCTTTTCCTCCTTTTCATGTAATGCAATATCTGCAATGCGCTCATTGTGCAGACTCATTATTCTTAGCTGAAGAAGAAAACTGGTCAGAGAGGCAACTCTTTCCGAAAACTGCCCACGAAAAGAACTAAACGCTACAAACATTCCTATTGTCATCTGATTATCGATCACAAGGCCTGCTCCCAGCCATAAAATTACAATCTGATCACAGGCAGTAACAAAGGTATTTATTCCTCCGAAGAGCAAATCCATCCTGGTTAGCTTAATACCCGAATTTATCGCATCTATTTTCATATTAAGCCAGTGTGCCCCCCGAATTCCGACCATCCCCTGGATTTTTACCGTGGCAATACCATATAATGTTTCCATAAAATAGGAGGCGGCACGGGCCTCCCTGACAAGACATTCTTCTGATATCTGTCGGTAATTGCCGTATGTCACCAGTCGAATAAAAATGTAAATTGTGGTAAAGCAGAGAACTATCCAGGTGAGATATCCTCCGTATAACAGCATCATCACACAAACACCGACAACCATAATGCTGTCCATTATGAACCCGATCACACTGGTGGTAAATGTGGCCCTCAATGTGTCAAGGGAGTCAAAACGTGACTGGATATCACCTAATTTTCGGCGTTCAAAAAACGCCAGCGGTAGTCTGAGAAGATGATCGAACAGCCCCGACTGCCACTGTACATTGATGAGCGTGCTCATAACCAGTGAAGACCATGCGCGCAGCGTACTCGTTGCAGCTTTGAGTAATATAAAAAACATAAGAGCAGCAGAAATTAGCGTCAGTAGCCCTCTGTCCCCCGCAGGAATAGCATGATCCATAACCAGCTGTGTCCCCACCGGCATTAGCAGATTGATTGCTTCAATTACAACTGACAGACAGAAAATTTTCGCCAGCGTTCTTTTAATACCGTAAATACTGTTAATCAGTGAACGAAGACTTATGCGGGTCTGCAGGGTTTCCGACTGGAATTCACTTCCGGGCCAGACCTCAAGTGCAACGCCTGTAAAATATCGGCTCATTTCCTCCCGGCTGATATATCTTATGCCCCTGGCCGGATCATGCAGTACATAACGGTTACGCTTTACGCTGACCAGAACGACGAAGTGACTGAAATCCCAGTGGAGAATACACGGCGTTTTGAGGACTCGAAGTTCATCCAACTCCAGTGAAAGAGCCCGGGTGGCCATCCCCAGTTGCTCCGCTATTCCATTGATTCCTGCAAGGGTTGCTCCACGGGCAGAGAGATTAAACTTCCGGCGAAGATATATCAGGTCAATATTCTTACCAAAATGACCGCATATCATTGCTAGGCAGGCCAGTCCACATTCAGCGGTCTCCGTCTGATGAATAACCGGAACACGACGTTGCCAGCGCAAATCAAGCAGATTTATAATTTGTCTGAAATTCCTGTTAGTCATTGATCGGTCCTGTTGCACTGTGTTTCATGTCATAGAAAGGAGAAAGCATCCACTGGTAAATACGCCTTTTTTCCAGAAATAGTGTACTTTCGGCTTTCATTCCATTTTCCAGAGGGAGGTATTTTTCGTCATACCTGATTATCTGCTTTTCAGGCGTCGCAATGACTTTATACCAGGGAACAGAGGCACCCGGCGTATTTTGAGGTGCTCCCTTATAGGTCAACATTTCCTGTGTTGACGCAGGAGTCCTGGATATAGTTTTAACCGTAGCAGAGAACTGCCCAAATTTTTCTGAGGGGAAGGCTTCATAACGAATATTCACTTTGTCACCAGCCGAAATATAAGGAACAGCATCATTCGGGACCCAGAGAATAAGATAATAGTTTTCAATGTTCTCAGGAATAACCTGCAGAAGGCTGTCTCCGGTATTGACCATTTGCCCTACAGTGACACTCAGGGAGTCAACTTTCCCGTCAGACAACGCCCGGATAATGATTTCGCCTTCCACATCAGTGTTAACCAGTTCTTTCTGCAATTCGAGTCGTTGCAGTTCCATCTGATAGATACGATTATCAAAATCTGCTGCCTGAGTCTGAATCTGACTCTCCAGAGTGGTTATCTGCAGGGCATTTTGTTCATTTTGTCCGCTCAGACTGAGAAGGTTGTTTTGTTGTTGATAATATAATGCAACTTGGTTAGTTAATTGATCTTTATTAATCAGTCCTTTTGACTGATAGTATCTGTAATTCTCCATATTATTTTTCATTATTTTTATCCCTTCCTCTGCACGCTGTATAATGTCTGATGAGCGACGGAACGCATCTGTGTATTGCAGACGTTGTTTTTCCAGGGTATCTAGCGTTATTTTTTTACTTTCTTCCAGACGGGAAATAATGTTGTCCACACGAACCAGCTGGTTTTCTATATCCCGGCGATGATTATCAGTGACAATACCATTGCGTGTACTTTTACTGATGTCAATCAGATAAACAGGATCCCCTTTTTTTATCAACTGCCCTTCATGAACAAACTGCCTGACAACAAATCCCTGTACACCTGAATATATATTGACAGCTCTTGGCCAGGTTGTGACCTCACCACTGACATTAACACGGCGGCTATAGGTACCAACAATAATGAACATCAGAAATGCCGTAATAAACACAATGCTTCCCAGCATGATTAACCACAGTGGTATTCCGGGAAGTAATATTGCCCGTCCCTGCCACTTCATTTTTCTGTTTTCTAAAGCATCCTGGCGAAACAAATAATGTCTCCTTGCATACTATTAGTTTGTTGTTTATCTGGATTAATGATGGAAAATAAATCGAAAATTTGCATTATATGTTTCAAGGAAAATCATATAAACATACAACATAGGAGAGTTATCAGGATAAATAATCATATAATGCTGAGAACAATATTATAAACAATAGTCTTTTTATTTATGATGAAAGAATGTCATTATTTATTAAATGACAATAATCTAACTGATTTAGGTTATTGTCAGAGAATATTAAAGTAACATAACTCATTCATCTATTTCCTAGTTTCTCTGTATATTAAAAGAGAATGGTAATCATTATCATGTTAAAGTGTCATATCGTTTACATAAAGTCAAGATATATCAGTGTGGCAAGCCTAGCAGGATTCTCTAGGGAAGGGCAGGCATACTCAGTGCATAGCTGATGCACGGATGACGGCAGGGGGGAGGAGGCTGGTGACTTTCGGACAACTGTAGCGGCTTACATCGGGCTTCGGCGGTATCATATGAAACAGCGGAGTGCCGCCTTCCATGCCGCTGGCGCGGCATATCCTAGTGACGATATCTGAATCGTTATATACTGTGTATATACGTGGTAATGACGGGGTGATAAATGGCACAGGTTAATATGAGTTTAAGAATCGACGCTGAACTGAAGGATGCTTTTATGGCCCTGCAAAAAGCATGGACCGTAATGGCTCTCAGTTAATCCGGGATTTTATGCGCCAGACCGTGGAACGGCAGCATAATACCTGGTTCCGTGACCAGGTTGAGGCAGGACGTCAGCAACTCGAGCGCGGCGATGTGCTTCCCCATGACATGGTCGAATCTTCCGCTGCTGCATGGCGGGATGAAATGAGCAGGAAAGTCGCCGGTAAATGATGGAGATATTCTGGACCATGCTGGCCAGCCAGGACAGGAAGCGCATTCGTGAGTACATTGCGGAGCAGAACCTGATAGCCGCCATTGAACTGGACGAACGGATTGGTTGTTCAGCCAGCCTCCTGTTCTCCCTTTCTTTTATCAGTGTACAGGTGCATGACAACATAATCACGGTATGATAATAATAATCAATAACAATAAGTTGTGTCACGTTTACATCATGGAACGGAGGTGCTCCTGTGACTTTTGAGCAAAAAAAGCCCGGGCAATTGCCCTGATGGACAGCAAAAAGATGTGGCGGAGTAATTATGCTCCTCCTCTGCTGCGTATTCTCTGGCGGCTGGGTATCCGGCTTCCGCCATTGCCCTTTATGCCGTTCTGGCAGGTTACGCTGCTGATGGGGGGCTTATGGGGTATTTCCTGGGGATGTGCAATGTGGTTTATGTACTGGGGGCCGTCAGGAATGGTAGCAGGTGAGGCCATTATTATAAGTATCACGAGTGGTTTTTTGTTCGGACTGCTCATGGCCTCTTTCCACTGGTGGCGCAGGAAAGTTAACCGGCTGCCACCATGGAATGATGTGTAAACCGTGCCGGCATGTTTTTACGGGGTGATGCTTTCATTAACCTGTACACGAACTTCTATTCCTGCATCATTACAGGCCTACAGCCACTACGCCACTTCCAGCGGATCGCCCTCCCTGCGTACCTCCCCGCCTTCTTTATTCTATAACTGCAGACAGGTGCTGCCGTCGAGGCGCACCACAAAATCCCCACGGCAGGCCTGATATGTCATGCCGTTCAGCTCCACCGGCAGATCAGTGGCAGAAGTGCCATCTGCGGGCAGACCTGATGCCGGGACCAGCGGCAGTACGACGACTTCTGCAGTACGCTGTTCTGCCAGCAGAGAGGCTGTGCCACGGCCCGGTCAGCTTTTGTGAGTTCCACAGCTAGCCGCAGCTCAGGGATTAAGATTCAGGTAATTTACGGAAAACAAGTGATTTCCGTACGGGAGAGAAGGCCTAACGTATATTATCTCAGAAATGACTATGAATCCCCATATATTGCCAATTATACAGTAAATGATTATCATTATCATCTACTGTGTGCAACTGATGGTCTGAAATAGCGCTTTTGGGAGACAAGATGCAGTCAGCTAGTAAATTAATCTACCGCGGGAAGTTGCTTGGCAGTTTACCCACTGTGGGCGAGATTCATAAAGAAATCGCAGTATCGGAAGAAACCGTAACATGGATCTCTCTGCAACGAGATATTATAGCGAATATTTTGCTGGGAAAAGATCCTCGCTTACTTGTGATTGTTGGTCCATGCTCAATCCATGACGTTCAGGCCGCAGTTGATTATGCGAAGCGATTGTTCGTATTACAGAATAAGTACTTATCGAAAATGTACATTGTAATGCGCACTTATTTTGAGAAACCTCGAACCCGTAAAGGCTGGAAGGGAATAATGCACGATCCTGATCTAAATGGAAGTTATGATGTTGAGAAAGGGATACGATATGCTCGCCAGTGTTTGTCTTCAATCACAACGATGCGTGTCGCAACCGCTACAGAATTCCTCGATCCTTTTCTTACTCCCTATATTGCTGATTTAATATGTTGGGGTGCTATTGGTGCCAGAACCACTGAATCACAAACGCATCGTCAACTTGCGTCTGGTTTACATTGTCCAGTTGGATTTAAAAACAGTACTGATGGAAATATTAACTTAGCTATTGACGCTATTATTGCAGCCCGTGAACAACATATTGTATATATGACATCTTTAACAAATAGTATATCTACACTATTAACCGATGGCAATCCACATGGACATCTAATATTACGTGGAGGTAGAGAACCTAACTATGGTTTGTCTGATATAACTAAGGCAGTGAAATTAATGCATGATGAGGGCATTAACCATCGTCTGATAATTGATTGTAGCCATGGTAATAGCGGTAAAGTGGCTAAACGGCAAATTTCCGTTGCACGTCAAGTTATAGATAATCGGAAAAAAATACCAGGATATGTAGCTGGCATTATGGTGGAAAGCTTTTTACAAGATGGAAAACAATCCGATAGTTTTCCGCTAGAGTATGGTCAGTCTGTTACTGATGAATGCATATCATGGCAACAGACAGAACAATTATTATCAACTCTGGCAGCACAGCTTTAACTTCAACTATTGCACATATATTGCTTTTAAAGGGGGAAAAATGAAATTACTTAGTTTAAGACACTCAATTAGTGTTATCAGAGAAGCAGATATTTTATCTCTACAGTTTATGATTATATAAAGCGCTATCGTAGCCGCGTATTTAATGGTCTTAAAATATAAAACAATTGGTTACTATCTATGGCAAGCTCCTGAATTATGTGTGTGAACCAGGAGTTTCTCAGGAATTTCCTCACAATGTGGCACTATCACTGTCACCTTTTTCTCCTTGGAAACCTCCAGGGATGCCCCAAAGTTTCGGTCAGTTTTTAGATAGGTAGCATTCCTCATTAATAATGAGGACACCGAGGGTAGGGTAATGACTCCAACTTATTGATAGTGTTTTATGTTCAGATAATGCCCGATGACT
>OBXB01000033.1_pt1 | contig 42456 bp, 18 predicted proteins | sample 1476581 | NCBI WGS metagenome assembly OBXB01 (sample SAMEA2580147, study PRJEB22360) | human gut metagenome | biome: human gut; feature: human-associated habitat; material: faeces | place: Denmark | collected 2008/2010
GTCTTGTCGCGTTCGCCGGTTTCTGTCCCCCGCGGCTCCCGCCGCAGGTCTCTCCCCCGACTGCCTAATGGCGGCCACCTCGAACGCAATTAAGGACCAGCTTTCAGCTGGCTTCATATTTGCTCACTGTCGTTCGCCTTCGCCTAAAAACGACTCTGGCGTTTTCTTCACGGCTCAGCTCATCAGAGGGCGGCCACAAAACTTCGCTCCATAACTGAAGGCGCAACCACAATCAACCCTATCAATGAGGAGAAACATGGGAAAGCTGATGCGAAAGGCAACCGGACTCACGGTCGGCGTGGCAACACTGCTCGCTGGTCTGGTGCTGCCGATGACGGCCAGTGCCGAGAGCGCATCGCCAATCGATGCCAGTCCGATCATCCACTATTCATTCGATAACGCACTGACGTCCAAGACCATCGCCAACGAGGGCAGCGCGGCCAACAGCGATGCCACCCTATCCGGCGACGCCACGGTGGCCAATGGCCAGATCAGCCTGACCGGCTCGCAAACCATTAGCGTGCCGACCACGGCCATCGCCGGTAAGAAGGACGTTACCGTCTCCATCTGGCTCAAGAACAATTACGGCAACGGCAATACCGCCGCCGCGTACATCGGCGCGGCCAAGACCGGCAATTATCCGGCCAACGGCTACTGGCTGCTCAACCCGGCCAACCCGAGTGGCTACGCGAAATCCGTAATGACCAATGCCACTGCGGCCGACCCGAATAACAGCCCGTGGGGCACCGAAGTCGGCCCTGGATCGACGAACGCCGCCACCACCGGCACCAAGGCCACCAGCGATTTGGCTCTGTACACCACCGTCATCAGCGGCACCAACAGCACCATGAGCTTCTACCTCAACGGCAAGCAGGTTGGAGACGTCACCTACACCATTCCGGCCGGTGGCCTGACCAATTACGGCGACCTCGTCGCCTACATTGGCAAGTCCTCCTACGCTGACCCGAACTCCAAGCTCGACGTGGACGATTACGCCGTATACGACACTGCCATCAGCGCCGCAGACGTGACCAAGCTGTATGACGCTCAGGTGCTCGACAAGGCCGAGGCCGCTGTCAAGGCCGCTGTGCCCGCATCCGCTACCGAGGACTTCGCGCTGCCGACCAGCGCCGCTGGCGTGAGCATCGCGTGGAAGTCGGACAACGCAGCTATCGCCGTTGACAACGCTACCGGCAAGGCCACAGTCATTCGTCCGGCCGCAACCGCAGCTGATGCCGAGGTGACCCTCACCGCCACGTTTGGCAACAACGCCAAAACCGCCGCCTACACGGTCCTCGTGCCGAAGCAGCTCTCCGATGCCGAGCAAGCCAAGGCCGACCTTGACGCCGTCACCATCGAGGACTCCGACGACATCCGTAGCAACTTCTCCGTGCCCACCAAGGGCAACAATGGTTCGACCATCTCGTGGGAAGTGACCGGTGGCAAGGATATCGCCACACTAGGCGAAGGCGTGAACGACAAATCTCGAACGGTCACTGTTAAGCGCCCTGCCGCCGGTAGCGATGCCGTCACTGTGACGCTCAAAGCCATTGCCAAGTACGGTACCGCCACCGAAACGAAGACCTTCACCGTCACCATTCAGCCGATGCCTGCCGCCGAAGAGAAGGACGAGGCCTACGTGTGGGCGTTCTTCACCGGCGAGGGCGTGGGCGGCGAGAAAATCAGCCTCGCGGCCTCCAAGGGCAACGATGCGCTCGACTGGAACACGCTGAACAACGGCACGCCGATATTCACTTCCGAGTTTGGCGAGAAGGGTTTGCGCGATCCGTTCATCATGAAGTCCAAGGACGGCGACAAGTTCTACATGCTCGCCACCGATCTGAAGATTGACGGTCGTGCCCCCCTCAACGGGCTGAATGGCTTTGCTGGTGCACAGGCTAACGGTTCCAAGTACATTGAGATCTGGAAGTCCGACGATCTGGTCAACTGGTCCAAGCAAAGCCACGTCAAGGTGAGCTCTGATTACGCAGGCAACACTTGGGCGCCTGAGGCCTACTACGACGAGGAAATCGGCAAGTACGTGGTCTATTGGGCCTCGAACCTGTACGACAACACCGACGAGAACAGCCGCAAGCAGCTGACCTACAACCGCATGGTGTACGTCACCACCGATGACTTCGTCAACTTCTCCGACCCGACAGTGTGGATTGACGTTGATCGCCGAGGTGGTGCAGGCAGTGGATCCATCGATGTGACCGTGCAAAAGGTAGGGGATACCTACTACCGCATCTACAAAGATGAAAACACGATGTCTTTGCGTCAGGAGAAGTCCACAGATTTGACTGCCGCAATTGGTGGTGCCGGCGTGAAGAACTACGCCGATGCGCTTAAGGGTAGTGCATGGAGCGAAGTTGCCACGAACATCGGTAAAGGCCAGGCTAACGGTTACGGTAAAACCTTCACTTCCGGCGAAGGTCCATCGCTATTCAAGGCCAACGATGGCGACGTGAACGGCTACCAGTACTACCTGTTCGCCGACCAGCCGAGCTATCATCAAGGTCCAAACCACTATGTGCCGATGGCGACTGAGGATATCGCCAGCGGTCAGTGGACCGTTATCGGCAATAAGATGCCTGAGGTGAACTTCCCGACCAATTCCGATGGCGGCAAGCCGCGCCACGGCACTGTGCTGCCCGTGACCCGCGCCCAGTACCAGAAGGTGCTGGAGGCATACGCCCCGGCTGTGGCTGTGAAGTCCGTTGACGCGCTGTCTGCCGAGACAACGGTTGGTGTGGCTCCGACGCTGCCGGAAACCGCGCATCTGACTCATGCGGACGGTTCCGTTTCTGACGTTGCAGTTGAGTGGGATGCCATTGACGCATCTTTCTACGCCAAGACCGGCACCTTCACCGTCAAGGGCATCACCCAAGACGATTCCCGTATGCCGGTTGAGGCTACCGTCATTGTGAACGGCATCGACCTCTCCAAGGCGACCGTCACCGTCGAACCCAACGAGTTCACCGCAGACGGCGCTGCCAAGGAACCAGCCGTGACCGTTGTACTCGATGGCGCGACGCTCAAGGAAGGCGCCGACTACACGGTGGCCTATACGAACAACGTCGAACCTGGCACTGCCACAGTGACCGTAACCGGCGCTGGCAAGTACTCCGGTACTGCTTCGGCAACGTTCACCATCAAGGCCGGCGAGCCCGGCTCCACGCTGGACAAGTCCAAGTTGCAGGCGCTTGTCGATAAGGTGAAGGGCTATAACAAGGCTGATTACCAGTCTGGTTGGGATGCTTTCGCCGCCGCGCTCGCCGACGCGAAGCAGGTGTTGCAGAACTCCACCGACCAGCAGGAAGTGGACAAGGCGCTGTCTCGGCTCCAGTCCGCCGTCGACAAGCTGGTCAAGAAGTCCGGCGATTCCGGCAAGGCCGATGGCAAGGATGACGGCACGCAAAAGCCCGCCGCCAAGCCGGGCAGCGCTCTGTCCAACACCGGCGCCTCGGTGTTCGGTGTGGGTATCACCGCGGTCATACTGCTCGCCGCCGCCGGCGCCGCCTACGCCTTCCGCAAGCGCCGCGCCTGAACTGTTTGCAGCGTAGACCAAGCCCCTTCTGGATGAGTCGAGCTGTGAAGCAAGCAGCCTACTGGATTGTTTGCTTCATGGCGCGGCCCCATCAGAGGGGCGTATCGCACGTTCGTCCGACGACGCTGTCGGACGCATAGGCTCTATAGCCCCATAGCTCCAATAGCCATTACCGAACTTCACCACTCAACATCTAGATCTGCTGCGCGACAAGCAGTATCACCGCGCGCAAAGAGGAAACCAATGACAACCAAACCATCGATAGGCAAACGCCTGCTCGGCGCGATGCTGGCAGTGCCGATGGCGCTCGCCGGCATGGGAATCGGCGCGACCACGGCGGTCGCGGCCGATACCGTTCCGACCAATAATCTCATCGCCGCCTACGACTTCACCACGAAGCCAAGTGACGGCAAGACCGTGGCCAACAGTGCGCCGAACGCTACGCTTGGCGCGGCCGAAGTACAGAACTCCGCCGACTCGCTTTGGGCCGATGATGCCCTCACCCTTTCCGGCGGTGCCAAGACCGGCACCGGCGACTGGGTCAAGCTGCCCTCGAATCTGCTGTCCGGCAAGGACGCCGCCACGGTGCAGTTGGAGGTCAAAGCGGATTCCAGCATGCTCAATGCTTTCCATTTCCTGTGGAACATCGGTAACGACAGCTCCGATACGGAGTATTTCTTCGCCACGCTCAACTGCGGCAGTTCGCGTAACCCGCTCGTCGGCCTGAAATCGGGCGGTACGGAGACGCTCGTGCAGTCCAGCTCCTGCGTGGCCAAGGCCGACCAATGGTTGTCGGTGACCGCCACCATTGATGGCACCGCCGCGAAACTGTACATCGACGGCACGCAGGTGGCATCCGGCACCGTGCCGGCCAAACTGTCCAGCGTCAAGGACCAGTCGCTCAACACCATCGGCCGTTCGCCGTGGCCCGACAACCTGTTCAAGGGCGCGGTCTCGAACTTCCGCGTATACGATGCCGCGCTCACCGCCGATCAGGTCGCCGCGATCAGCACTGCCGATGCCTCAATTCATGCCGGTGAACTCACCGGTTCCGTGCTGAACGGCATCATCATCCCCACGACGGTCGACGATCCGTTCATTTCGCTGCCCACTGCGAACGGCGTGACGTGGGCGTCCTCCGATAGCAGCGTCATCGCGACTGACGGCACGGTCAACCAGCCCGCCAAGGGCGAGGCAGCCAAGACTGTCACGCTGACCGCCGCCGTCACGGTCCGTGGCCAGACCGCTACGAAGGAATTCACGGTCACGGTCAACCCGACCACGAAAACTGCCGCTGAACAGCTCAAGGAAGTCGCGGCCGGCTACGTGATCCCGTCCGTCGTGCGTTCCGGAGACGCCCTCCCGGCGGCTGTGAATGGCACTACCGCCACGGTTACGTCCACTAAGGACGTAGCCGTCGAGGATGGCAAGATCACCATCGATGGCGACGAGGCCACGACCGGTACCATCACCGTCGAGTTCTCCAAGAACGGTCTCGCCGGCATCGAGCCCATTACCAAGGCCTTCACCGTAAAGGTGCTGCCCGCCGCGAAGTCCGCGACCATCGCCGCCTACGATCGCAACGCCACCGGCGAGAATGAGGCCAACAACGGCGACATCGCCTACAGCATGCACCTCGCGTTGCAGAACGCTGACGGTTCGTACACCCCGTACAACGAGAATTACGGTATCTTCTTCGCACGTTCGCCGAAGGCGCAGAATCTCAACGAGAACCTCGACGGCAATGATTACCGCAGTCTCAAGGATCCGAGCCTGCTCCGCATGGCCGACGGCACCTATGGCGTGATTTCCGTGCGTACCAACCGCGGCACCGCCACCGGTGACTCCACCGCGAAGTCCAGCGTGCTCATCGCCACCTCCGAAGACCTGCTCACCTATAGCGAACAGGAGAACTCCGGTTCCATCGTCGACCTTGGCGAGACCAACGGCGTCAACGCTCCGTACGCCGTGTACGACACCGCCAGCAAGCAGTATGTTGTCGGCTGGGCCGATGACAACGGCGTGGCCAAGTACACCACGTTCGATTCGCTCAAGGGCTCCACATCCAAGCACGGCAGCGTACTGTACGGTTCCGTCGCCAAGTCCGGCGTACTCGCCGCCGACGGTGTACAGGGCATCGCGAACTTCCGCTCCGGTGCCACCATCGCGGTGGACGAGGCCACGGTGAAGGCGCTCAACACCCGTTACGGCCGCTCTGAGAACACCGGCACGAGCAATCTCACTGACATCACCGTCAAGAAGGGCGCCTCAATCGATGAGGTGACCGCGCAACTGCCGAAGAACGTGGACCTCACTTACTCCGACGGTTCTACCGGCTCCCTGCCGATTTCCTCATGGAACACTGAGGGTATAGATCTGACGAAGGTGAGTGATTACACTGTCACCGGCACCGTCAAGCAGACCGAATACCAGATTCCGTTCGCCGAGGACCGCGCCGATCCATCGGTGTATAAGTGGCAGTGGACGCATGAGGTCGACGGCAAGGAAGTCACCGAAACCAAGTTCCTGATGATCGCTTCCAACGACATCCAAGGTGATGTCACTTGGCAGCATGGTTCGCCCCACATGCCGTTCCGCATGGCCGACACGATTTCCGGTCTCGCCGACGAGCCGGGCAACCCGAATGCCCTGATTCAGTCGAACGGCTACAACAACAAGGAGGTGTCGCTGCTCAAGGCTGGCGACAAGGACTCCGAGGGTAATGCCATCATGCACAGCTTCTGGGCTCCAGAAATTCATGAGATTGATGGTAGGCTCACGATTCTGTTCATGGCCGGATACGGCAACACATGGTCCAACGGCAAGTCGGTGTACATGCAGCTCAAGCAGGATGCCGACGGTCATGACCTCGACCCGACCGACCCCGATAACTGGACTGTGCCGACACCGATCTACCGCAATGACGCCTCGCTGCTCAACGGTAACAAGCAGCTCGCAGCCACCGCGTCCGGCGGAGTGGGCATGTCGCTCGACATGACCTATTTCCAGGATGCCGACGGCAGGTCCTACTACGCCTGGCAGCAGCTCGGCGCCACCTACATCGCCACGATGGATCCGAAGGACCCGGCCCATGTGACCAGCTCCCCGGTGCGCATCGTCACCCCGGAGTATGCGTGGAACGCCGCCATAGCCGAAGGTCCGAACGTGACCCTGCGCGACGGCAAGCTGTACCTCATGTTCTCCGGTTCCGGCGTGGGTAAGACATACACCACTGGGCTGGCCGTAGCGGATGCCTCCGGTACTGACCTGACCGACCCGGCCAGTTGGACGGTGCTCAACTACCCGATTCAGAAGTCCGGTCCGTTCAACGGTGAGATGCAGCTCGGCACCGGTCACGGCATGTGGAGCGAGGACGAAGATGGCAACCAGATCTACGTGTTCCACGCCTATGCCACGAAGAATCTCGGATCCGTGAATGCTGCCGGCCGCGACATGTTCGTGCGCCGTGTGCACTGGGCCGCCGACGGCATGCCGGTGTTCGACATGAGCTCTTCCGAGGAGCTGGCCTCCAAGACCGTTTCCGTGACAGTGAAGGTGGTCGACGACACGGTTACGGTCGACAAGACCGACTTGTCCAAGGCGCTCGCGTCCGCCAAGCAGCTGCGCGAGTCCGACTACACCGCCGCCTCGTGGAAGGCGTTCGCCGCAGCGTTGGCCTCCGCCGAGAAGGTTTATGCCGACGAGAACGCTTCGCAGAAGGACGTCGACGACGCAACCGCCGCGTTGAACAAGGCGCAGGCCGCGTTGGTGAAGGTCGACGGTTCCGATTCGGGCGATGGCTCGAGCGATTCGACTAAGCCGGGCGACGGCTCGAGCATTGACGCTGGTGCTACTGGTGATAAGACGGGCAACAAGCTCGGTCTGTCTAAGACCGGTGCCGCCGTACTCGGCCTCAGCGGCGTGGCCGTGGCGCTCGCTGCCGCCGGCATCGCCCTGACCCTCCAGCGCAAGCGCCAGGCCTGAGCGGCGTAAGCCTCCAATCGCGAAATCGGCCCGTGTGGAGGTGTATTTCCGAGTTGTAGGGCAATGGCTGAAGTATTGGCCGTTGCGGCCGATGAGAGCCCGTTGGTATTCCGCCATTTTCGGGTGGTTGATCGGCTCTGGGAGTGGCGAGTACCCGGGCGCGTGCCCTACAACTCGGAAATACGCTCGGTACGGAGCCGTTTCTGGTTCACGGGATTTCGGCTGATAATCCCGTGAACCAGAAACTTACAGAAATGCACATGGCCGGCCATCGAGTTCGGCTTGATTCCAATCTTTTGCGTGTGCGATTGCACATGTCTTCAGTTCACGGGATTTACCAGCGTGATCCCGTGAACTGGATAACGCGGACATGCAGGCCACGCGGCTCAACAAGCCAATATTGCACACAGATGATGTGCGATTTTGTTTGTTGTGGGGTGCTGAGAAGGGGTAAATGTTCATTCGGGGAGATGAAACCGGTTTTAAGAGGGGTGCCGGGTATTTCAGGTATGGCAGAATCAGCATGTGCGTTACCGCTTTCGCGTCGTCGCTCAAAGCGTGCTCAAATTTAGGTGAACGCTTACATTAGAATTGTGAGTGCTTACAGAAACCTGTGCGATTGCACATCGGTGCTCCTGTTCACGAACGGTGTCGTTCGTAGGGATTTCCGGTGGCCGTCGTTCGGGCGGAAGTGGGTCGCGCTGGCGAACGAAGAGGCTCCGGCGAAGCGGAAGCAGGAGCGAGAAGCGGTCGATAAAGGAGCGACCGGGTGTCACTCGATAACAATTCGATAACAAATATTGCGATGGCGCAACGATGATCCATCACAGTATTGCAAAGAAGCAAGGACCCAAGGAAGGAAACTCAGTGAGGAGAGTTACACGATTGGCGGCCTGCCTGACGGCGGTGTCGACGTTGGGCGCGGGGTTGATCATGCCGATCACCGCCGTGGCCGACGACGCGACGCCTGCGGTGCAGACGACCACGACCAGTGCGAACGTCAGGGCGGCGGCCAATACAGCGACGGCTGACCCGATTGCCAGCTTCGATTTCAATAGCGACCCGGACGATGGTGCATTCGCCAGTGCTCAGGGTGACGCTAAGGCCACCGTGCAAGGCACGGTGGATCTCGTCAACGGAAAAGATGACGACAACGGCAAGGCCGCCCAGCTCGGCAGCGGTTTCTGGCTGAACGTGACCAAGTCCGATGGCAGTGCACTGCTCAACGGTCTTGATGATGTGACGATCAGCTACGACAGCAAGGCGGCTGCGACCGGTGGCCAGTGGACTGTGTTTGCCGCGCCGACCGCCGGTGCGGTGAACGGCAGCGCCCCCACCTACGTCGGTGTGCTCGACCGCACCGACAAGACCCGTGTGGAACGCTATCTCAACGGCCGCGCATCCGACATCGCCACCATCGACAAGAACACCGGTACGAAGGATGCTTGGAAGCATGTCGATCTCGTCATCTCCGGCAAGACCGCGAAGCTCTATGTCGATAAGAAGTTCGTGGCGAGCAACGTGAACGGCGAGGATCTTAAGAGTATTCTTGGCGGCTCAGGTGGTGTGCTGCAAATCGGCAAAGGCAACTGGGGCAACGGTGAATACTTCACCGGTTTGCTTGATAATTTCATGATTTATGGCTCCGCGCTTTCCGCAGCCGATCTCGGCATCGCATCGCCTACTGCAATCGAGATTTCCGGTTCCAATGTGAAGGACGGCGAGCTGAGTCTCAAGGAAGGCAACTCCGCATCCCTGTCCGCAACCGTCACCCCTGAAGGTGCCGATCCCACAGTGACGTGGGAATCCAACAATCCTGCTGTGGCTACTGTGGATGCCAACGGCAAGGTCACCGGCGTGAAGGCCGGCACCGCCACCATTACAGCGGCTTCCGAAGCTGACGCCGCCAAGACCGCCGAGCTCAAGGTCACCGTCACCGAGGTCAAGGCCGATGACGCCTACGGCTACGTGATGGTCCACTTCATCGAAAACAACAAGGGCTACGCCGAAAAGGTCTACCTCGACATCTCACGCGGTGATGACGCCACCCAGTGGGACACGCTCAACGGCGGCGAGCCGATTCTTGTGAGCAACGAATCCACCACCGGCGTGCGCGATCCGTTCATCGCCTACAACCCCGAGTCGAAGACCTACTACGTGCTGGCCACCGATTTGCGTGTGTTCGGCAGCGATAATGCCGGTTGGGGCACGTGGGCTACAGGTTACAGCACCAAGTTGCATGTGTGGTCGTCCAAAGATCTCATTCACTTCAACGACATGACGGAACTGGAGACCGCCACCGCCGACAAGTACACTGCCAATCCGAACAAGAGCCAGACGCTCACCGATTCCGTGACCGGCAAGACCATCTCCGAGATCGGCATGGCATGGGCTCCTGAGGCTACGTGGGTGCCGAACTTCTATGATCTCAACGACGACGGTCAGCTCAACGGTTCCGATAAGGACAACCCGAAGAACCAGCAGGGCGGCGCATTCGTTGTGTATTGGTCTGTCTCCGCCAAATACGATGGCGAGAACAGTCAGCCCGGCAAGAAGGTGACTCACGTGCTGTGGGCCGCCACCAAGGACTTCACCAATGAGACCTACATGTTTGGCGGCGTCTTCGTGCCTAACAGCAAGTACAACCGTGGCAACACCATCGACACCACGATGCTGCAGAACGGTTCCCGCACATACCGCACCACCGGTTCCGGCGTGATCTTCATGGAATACACCGATCGTGCCGATTGGTGGCGTGCCAACGACCAGGGCCAGTACGCGACCGACCCGGCCAAGGGCTGGGTGTTGCGCCAGACCAACATCGGACACACGCTCGGCAGCGCGCAGGAAGGTGCCAACGGTTTCAAGGTCAACGGCGAAAACAAGTGGTACATGTTCGTCGACAACTATGGATCTGTCGCCTCCGGTGCCCGCTACGGCTACAACCTACTCGAAGCCGACAACCTCGATTCCGAGAATCCGTGGAGCGTCCTGAAGGCCGACGATTACTTCCTCACCGCCAACACCAAGCACGGTGGCGTGGTCTCGCTCACCAAGGCCCAGTACGACGCGATCCGCGCGGCTGACGCCAAGGCTTCCGACAACGCCGACCTGAAGGCCGAGGATGTGACGGTGGATAAGGGTGCTGCCGATACGGACATCACTGCCAAGCTGCCGAAGACGCAGCAGGTCACTCTTGCCAACGGTTACGGCACTGCCAAGCGCGACGTGACGTGGGACGTTTCCAACGTCGACACCTCCAAGCCCGGCGAATACACCGTCACCGGCACGGTCGACACCATCGGTGCCAACGAGAACCATTGGAAGTGGACGAACGCCGCCGGCGAGTCGAAGACCGACGAGGACGACCTCATCAACTCCGGTGCGAACGCGAACAACAGCTGGAAGCAGACCGGTGGCTTTGTGGACAATGAAACCGCCAACAAGAACCGCACGCTATACAGCTCCACCGCCATCACCGTGACCGCTAAGGTGACCGTGACCGGCGAAACCGAGCCGACCGACCCGGATCTGCTTGCCGACTTCACGTTCGATGATGGCGATAAGACCTTTGACGGCGGCAACGCGACGGGCACCACGCAGGGCACCGCCACGCTCGCCGACGGCAAGGACGGCAAGGCCGCGAAGCTCAGCAAGAACTTCTGGCTCAACGTCACCGCCAAGAACGGCGACGCTCTGCTCAAGGGCAAGAACGACGTGACCATCAGCTACGACGTCAAGCCCGATGCCTCCAACAACACTGGCTGGACCTTCTTCGCCGCCTCCAACGCCACCAAGCAGGAGTACGGCAAGGAACACTACGTCGGCGTGCTCGACAAGACCACCGGTATTACCGTCGAACGCTACAACAACAACGACGGCAAGCGCGATTCCTCCGGCAACGTCTCATACACCAAGACGAACGCCGACTGGAAGCACGTCGATATCGTGATTTCCGGCGCAACCGCCAAGCTGTACATCGACTCCAAGCTGGTAGCCGTGAACAACAACGGCCAGAAGCTCGCCGACATCCTCGGTGCTGATGGCGGCGTGCTGCAGATCGGCAAGGCCAACTGGAGCAACGGCGAGTACTTCTCCGGTCTGCTCGACAACTTCAAGATCTGGGGCAAGGCCCTGAGCGACGACGAGCTTGGCGTGGAAAGCGCGAAGACCGACTACGCCGCCGCGCTCGCCATCCCGGCGCAAATCACCGGCGACCTGCCGAGCACTGTGCTGGGCAAGACGGTTACTTGGTCCGCGACCGGCGACGGTGCGAAGCTCGTAGCCGCAGACGGCAAGGTCACGCAGCCGAAGTCCGGCGAGAAGGCCGTGAAGGTCAAGCTCACCGCCACCATCGACGGCGTGGATAAGGCCATCACCGCCGAATCCGAAATCCTCAACAACGGCGGCGAAATCGCTTCCTACGTCAAGGATGTCGATCGCTCCGACCAGAACGGTGCCAAGTACGACCCGCTCGCCTACAACGACGATCGTCGCGCCGACTCGCTGTACGTGGCCGCCAAGGCCGCCGATGGCAGCAAATGGGAGACCCTGAACCGTTCGCAGTCGATTCTGTCGGTCAAGTGGGACGGCTCGCAGTCTGCCAAGCCGAATGCGCAGATGGGCTCGCCCGCTTTCTTCCGTGCGAAGGACGGTACCCTTGGTGTGGTTTCCTCGCAGAACAACGCCACCGGTGCGATTTACGTGTGGGATGGCAAGGGCGACGGTGCCACGTTCACCAACGAGCGCGCCATCACCGTGACCGACAGCTCCATGGTCACCAACCCGCGCATCGTCTATGATGCCGCCTCCAAGGGCTACAAGGTCTTCTGGACCGATGGCCTGAGCGGCGAAGGCCGTATGGCCACGCTCTCCGACCTGACTGCCAAGGCAACGGTCGGCGAGACGCTCAAGGCCGACGCGGTTGCGATGGGTGTGGGCGACGTGACCGAAGGTCTGCCCGCATGGGCCGGCGAAGGCCAGACCCGCGCATTCGCTGTGAGCTCCTCTGAATTCGATGCGTTCTACAAGAACTATGTCGATCTGCAGAACACCGGCGTTAAAGCTCTGGGCGGCGCAACCGTGGAGAACGGTGCTTCCGCCGAGGACGTCACCGCAGCGGTTTCCGGAACGCAGGCCACAATGACCTACAACGACGGCTCCACGAAGACCTTCAACGTCGACTGGAACGCCGATGATCTGGCCGCCGTGGACACCTCAAAGGCCGGCACGTATGAGGTCAAGGGCACTGTTCAGCAGACCACCGAGGCCATGTACAACGACGCTCGCGCCGATCCGGACATCTTCTACAACGAAGACGATGGCTACTACTACCTCACCGGTTCCACCTATGAGGTAAAGTCCACTGATTCGACCAACAACCAGAAGGACAGCTACCGTTCCATCGGCCTCAAGCGCGCCAAGACCATCAACGGTCTGAAGGATGCTGAGGAACACATCATCATCAAGCCGGAGAACGGCACTCCGGGCCACGAAGACCAGTACCCCAACTCGTTCTACGGTTGGAGCGCGTTCATTTGGGCCCAGGAGTTCCACAAGATTAACGGCAAGTGGTGGATTGTGGCCGGCTTCCACAGGGGTGCCTCGTCCACGAACGGTGGCTGGTGCAACAACACCATCCTCATCCCGTACACCGGCGACGAGCGGTCCATCAAGGATGGCGGATTCCTCGAGGCCGAAAACTGGGGCGAGCCGACCGTGCTGGAAGGCGCCGCATTCGACGTGACGTACTTCGAGCGCGAGGAGAACGGCAAGGCCCAGGGCTACTGGCTCTTCCCGAAGAGCGCAGGCCTGTACCTTGCCAAGGCAAAGATGGGCGATGGCGTCACTCCGCTGGTGGATGGCAGCCTTGAGCACATCTATCAGGCCAGCCAGCAGTTCGAGTACGGCAAGTATGCGCCTACCCCCGGAGACAACTCTGAAGGTTCTGATCAGGCAATCGTAGAGGCACCGTTCATGTTCGAACATGGCGACTACGTCTACATTGCCTATGCGGGTGCCACGGTGGATAAGTATTACAACACCAACGTGATGCGTGCCGCCAAGAATGCCGACCTGCAGGATCTGTCGAGCTGGACCACGGCCGACTTCCCGTCGTTCGACACCAACGACACCTACACCGGTGCCTACGGTGCGGATGAGGCCTCGTACGAGCGCAAGCAGGCCGGCCCCGGCCACATCTCGCTTGCACATGATGAGGCCGGCAACATCGTCATGGCCTACCACGCACGCCCCTACCCGGAAATTCACTCCGGTTCCGCAGCGGGTGGCCTGTTCGATCAGGACCGCAATACGTGGGCCAAGGCCGTGAACGTGCGCGCCAACGGCATGCTCGACATGTCGCTGACCAAGGATCAGGAGGTTGCTCCGGCCAACCGCACGGTGACCATTACGGTGACCGTCGGCGAGCCCGATACGCCGGTTGAGCCGTCCATCACCGGCATCCGCGTCAAGAGCGAGCCGACAAAGACCAAGTACACGGTGGGCGAGCAGTTCTCCGCCGATGGTCTTGTGATCGAGGCGACGATGTCGGACGGCACGGTGAAGACGCTCGATGCCGCCGACTACACGGTCGGCGACGTGGACATGTCCGCTGTGGGCACCAAGACCGTCACCGTCACGCTCAAGGCCAACGATCAGCTCACCACGTCGTTCGTGGTGACCGTGAGTGCCAAGACCGAGCCCGGTAAGCCCGGTTCGGGCGACGGTTCCGGCGATGGTGCAGGCAGCGATAACGGTAACGCTGGTACGGGAGCAGACTCCGGTCTGCCGTCCTCTGGTGCCGCCGTGCTCGGCCTTGGTGGTGCCGTGGTTGTGCTCGCCGTTGCCGGCATCTCTCTCACTATCTGGCGCAAGCGTCGCGCCTGAGCGGATCCAAATGCTCCCTCTCAGTCGGCTTCTGGCGGACGGAGAGGGAGCACCTAGTATCACCATAACTTCAATCTTCAATCCATAACTGAACACAAAACCAAAACCCACAATCAGAGGAGACATATGGGTAAGTGGAAGAAAGCGGTGGCAGCTCTTGCAGCTGTCCCGATGCTGATGGCGTTGGCGCCAGCAGCAAATGCGGTTGAATCGGATCCCACCGATTCATCGGCCGCGCAGCGGGCGCTGGCAGCAGCCCTGAAATCAAATGCCAAGGCAGCGGCAGACAGCGATCTGCTCGCCAGTCTTGATTTCGACAACGTCGCTGCAGGCGCTACTGGCACTATTGTCGATGACACCACCGGCACCAAGGCGACCATCAACGGTGCTGCCGCAGTGGCTACCAGCAAGGACGGCACTGCTGCAGTTCGGCTCGGTTCTGGATTCTGGCTGAATGTGACTAAGTCGGACGATTCTGCCGTGCTCAAGGGCCTGGATGCGGTCACGATTTCGTACGATTCCAAGTCCGCCAGCACCAATCAGGGCTGGTCGGTATTTGCGGCACCGAATACGAATGCGCAGACCTATCAGCAAGAGCATTACCTCGGCGTGATGGATCGCGCCACTTCGGTGAACGTTGAGCGTTACAACAACGCTGGTAAGCGCGACACCACCGGCAATGTGAGCAAGGATGGTCTCGCCAGCCAGTGGCGTCACGTCGATTTGGTCATCGACGAGGCCGCTTCCACGCTGTACATTGACGGTGAGCAGGCCGCAACCGTAGCCCCAGCTGATGGCGCGAGCTTCGCTCAGCTCACCGATATTCTCGGCGCAGACGGCGGCGTGCTGCAGATCGGCAAGGCCAACTGGGTGAATGGCGAATACTATACCGGCGCACTTGACAACCTCAAGATTTACGGCTCTGCGCATACTGCTGACCAAATCAAGGAAGCCTACGATTCCACGAAGTCCGATGCCGCCAAGGCCGACGCTAATGCGCTGACCATTAACAACGGCAGCACTGATGTGTATTCCAACATCACACTTCCGGCCAAGGGCTCGGTTAACGGTTCCGCGATTACGTGGAAATCCAGCAACGCAAAGGTCATTACCGATGCGGCAGATGGTGACATCGCAGCTGGTGTCGTTGCTCGTCAGAAAACCGACACCAAGGTGACGCTCACTGCCACCATTACCGATGCTGACGGCAACACGGAAACCAAGGAATTCGAGCTGACCGTCAAGGCCGCCGTCGAACAGCCGAAGACCACGGACTATCTGTTTGCGCACTTCACCGGCACCGAAGGTAGCGCTACCGACGAGCAGATGTACTTCGCCACCAGCAAGGATGGCCTGAGCTGGCATGACACCCGCGAGTCCGGCGATCCGGTACTCAGCTGGAACAACAGCCAGACCGGCAACTCTCGTGGTAAGGACAACGGCGTGCGCGACCCGTATCTGGTCCGCTCTCCGGAAGGCGACACCGTCTACCTCATCGCTACCGAGCTGAGCATCCATAACCGTGGCGGTTGGGGCGCGGCCACCGCTACCACCAATGGCAGCACCAACCTAATCGTGTGGGAGTCGCATGACTTCGTCAACTGGAGCGAACCGCGCGCCGTTGACGTTGCCTCTCAGATTCCGGGAGCCGGCATGGCTTGGGCTCCGGAAGCCTACTGGGATGATGTGAACAAGCAGTACATGGTGTACTGGGCCACTGCTTCCGACGCGGACAACAAGTCCGGCGATCGCACCAATATGTACTACTCCACCACGCGTGATTTCGTGAACTTCACGACGCCTGTCAAGTGGATCGACCGAGTCAAGTCCGTTATCGATACCACGATGATTAAGGCCGATGACGGCTATTACTATCGTGTGTCCGGTGACACGTACCTCGGTGTTGAGCGTAGCAAGGATCCGTATGCCACAACGCTCACCACTGGTGACACAATTGCGAATGGTTACTACAACACTGACAGTGATCCGAACCAGTGGACGCTTGTCGGTACATTCGGTGACCTGACTGGTACCGGTCTGACCGGTGCGCAGCTGGAAGGCCCGGAGCTGTTCTTCTACAATGAAGATGACGTGCAGACCAGTGATGCGGGCAAGAAGATGCTCTACGGTCTGATGTGGGACCAGTACTCAGCCGGTAAGGGTTACACCCCATACCGTTCTGCCGATTTAGGCAGCACTGATAAGGCTGATTGGGGCTTTGCCTCTGATGTGAACTTCGGTTCGCTCAAGAAGCGTCACGGCACCATCCTGCCTGTCACTGAAACCGAGTACAACGCAATCCTGAAGGCATTCGATAAGAACAAGGACACCGAGCCAGTCACACCCGATGAAGACGGCTCCGGTCCGATTGCCGAGTATGACTTCGAAGACAGCAAGGGTACCGACACCACTGAGAACAGCAACGACTTGACCTTCAACGGCAACGCCAAGGTCTCCGAGGATGCCGAAAAGGGCAAGGTGCTTAAGCTCGACGGCTCTGACGGCACCTACGCCGAGTTCCCGAAGGGCCTGTTCGATGGCCGTGACAAGCTGACTGTGCAGATGGATGTCAAGTCGGAGATCAATAAAAACCAGTTCACGTTCGCTTTCGGCCAGAACTCCACCAAGTACTACTTCCTGAAGTACAACAACTCCGGCGAGCTCGCCAGCCGCATCACCACCAACTCGTATGGTGCGGAGGACGCGGCTAACGCTACGTTGTCTGGCAACGGCGCATGGCATCGTGTCACGGTCACGTTGGACGACAACGTGATGACCGTGTACTCTGACGGTGCGCAGGTGGCTCAGAACAAGGCGACCAAGAACAAGGTCACCGATTTGGGTAACGATCTGCTGGCCTACTTGGGCAAGTCCTTCTACAACGACCCATACTTCAAGGGTTCGTTCGACAATGTGAACGTGTGGAACCGCGCGCTCACTGCTCAGGAGGTCGAGAAGACCAGCCCGATTGCTCTGCAGGGTATTTCTGTGGGCACTGTGCCGTCTGACCCGAACTCGCTGCGTGGCACTGACGACCACTCTCAGGTGCGTTCCACCCTCGACTGGTCCGCGAAGACCGTCACCACCGTGCTCAACCGCCGTGGCGACGCGGCCAAGGTGCCCGTCAAGGTGACCGTCAACCGTGGCGACGACTCCATCAAGCTCACCCTTGATGGTCAGGCGTTCACCAATGGTGGTACGGCCGACCTGACTAAGGACCGTACTTTGGTTGTCGATTTGGGTGACGGTAATACGGAAACCTGGACGCTGAAGAAGGTCACCGTGGGCAACAACCCGGTACTGCCCGGCCAGTACGCCGACCCGGACATCGACTACTTCGACGGCAAGTTCTGGATCTACCCGACCACCGACGGCTTCTCCGGCTGGAGCGGCAACTACTTCCATGCGTTCAGCTCCACCGACTTGGTGAACTGGACCGACGAGGGCGTGATCCTCGATGTCAATAAGGACCACCAGCCGACCACCGATGGCGATGAGAACACCGCCATCTCCCCGTGGTCCGTGGGCTCCGCGTGGGCACCGACCATCGAGAAGAAGAACGGCAAGTACTACTTCTACTACTGCGCGAAGTTGCCGAACGGTACATCCGCCATCGGCGTCGCCGTGGCCGACAACCCGGCCGGCCCGTACAAGGCCGCCGACCAACCGCTGGTCACTCGCACGATGGAAGGCGTCACCGTTGGACAGGCCATCGACCCGTCCATCTTCACCGACCCGAACACCGGCAAGTCGTACATCCTGTACGGCAACGGTTCGCCCGCCATCGCCGAACTCAACGACGACATGGTGAGCATCAAGGCCGGTACGGTGAAGAAGCTCAACGGTCTGAACGGCTTCCGCGAGTCCGTGGTCGTCGCCTACCGCGACGGCAAGTACCACTGGACCTGGTCGTGCGACGACGCCAACTCCCCGAACTACCATGTGAGGTACGGCGTCTCCGATTCCATCGACGGCACCATCACCTACAAGGGTGTGCTGCTGCAGAAGGATTCCTCCAAGAACCTGCAAGGTACCGCGCACCAGTCCGACGTGCATGTGACCGACGCGGACGGCAACGACCGTTGGCTCATGGCCTACCATCGCCACTACACGCCGCTCGGCGTGTTCACCTCCGGCCTCGGCTACCACCGTGAAACCGCCATCGACGAGATCACCTTCGACGCGGACGGCCTGATGCAGACCATTCACCCGACCGACGAAGGCGTGTCCATTGAGATGGCCGATACGACGGCGCTTGATGGCGCGATTGAAGCGGCCGACAAGCTCGGCACCGATGGCTCTGCTTACACCGAGGCCAGCTGGAAGGCATTCGAGGATGCGCTCGCCGCAGCCAAGACGGCCAAGCAGACCTTCCTTGACTCCGGCCTGTCTCAGGCTGATGTCGATGCCGCCGCCAAGGCCCTGACCGACGCGCAGAATGCGTTGGAGGAGAGCCAGCCCGAGCCGGAGCACCCGGCCGCAGGCACGATCCTCTCCATCGCCGTGACCGCGCAGCCCGCCAAGGCCGAGTACAAGGTTGGTGAAGCGCTCGACGTTGCCGGTCTGGTCGTCACCGCGACCGTGGCCGATGGCAACGGCGGCTCCACCACCCGTGGCGCCGCCCCCCGCTTGGGCCAGCTTGCCCACCCGTGAGCTCGCCGCCGATGAGTACGAGCTGCTCGGCTTCGACTCCTCGAAGGCCTCCGACAAGGTGACCGTGACCGTGCAGTCTGTGGCCGATTCGACCAAGACCGCCACGTTCACCGTGAAGGTCGTTGCCGACGAGACGCCGACTCCGGATCCCGATCTGGCCACTGAGGAAGAGCTCAAGCAGCTCGAAGACGCCATTGCCAAGGCCGAAGCCGAGAAGCTGAACCAGGACGATTACACCGCCGATTCGTGGAAGGCCTACGCCAATGCGCTGGCCCAAGCGAAGAAGGTGCTCGCCAAGGAGAACGCCACCTCCACCGAGGTCCAGGATGCGATTCGTCACCTGACCGAGGCCCGCAAGGCCCTCGTGAAGGTCTCCGCTGATGGCAAGAAGCCGGGTGCCGTCATCTCCGACACTGGTGTCGCCGTCTTCGGCGTGGCTGGTGCCGTGGTGGTCCTCGCCGCCGCCGGTATTGCCCTGACCATCTGGCGCAAGCGCCGTATCTGACCCCTCATTTGCAAAAAACTCTCACTGACGTTGAGTCAGTGAGAGTTTTTTGCAATAGGGGGGTGTTCCTATGTTTTTGTCAACTCCTTGGGGAGTTGACGTGTCGGGATTCCGGTTGGCTGTCGTGGGCGCGCTTCGCCCTGCCGGTGGCGTCCGGCGTCCTTTCCCGTGTGGCCCGGTTCAGGCTACGAGGGCTGGTTCCTGGTAGAGGGTTCCGTTTTTGAGCATGCTGTAGATCACGTCGCAGCGCCGACGCGCGAGGCAGATGATGGCGGCGTTGTGGTGTTTGCCCTGTTCGCGTTTGCGCTTGTAATAGGCCACGGAGGGCGGGTGTTTGGTGGATGCGACGAACGCGGTCTGCCACAGCGCGTTCTTGAGGCGTTTGTTGCCCCGCCTGGAGGGCCGTTCGCCTTTGATGCTGGTGCCGGATTGGCCGGTGACGGGCGATATGCCCGCGTAGGCGGCCAGATGGGCGGACGATTTGAAGTTGGCGATGTCGCCGCCGATGCCGAGCAGGATGTTGCTTGCGGTCCTGACGCCTATCCCGGGCATCGACGTCAGGACCGTGAGAAGAGGGTGGTCCTCCAGGAGCTTCTCGACCTGGCGGCCGACCTCGCGCCGCCGGTCCCTGATCGTCTTGATGTCGTGGGCGATGGAGGGGATGATGGTCTCGGCCATGAGGGTGCCGGGCACGGTGACGGTCTGCTCGCCGATCGCCTTGAACATGTCGTCGATGATGCGGCCGGCGCGAAGCCCGTTGGACTTGGCCCAGTCCTTCACGTCCTCGATCCCGGCCCGTTTCACGCCCATGGGCCCGCCGTATCGTTCGAGCAGCGCGAGCGTCGCGTCGCGCGTGATTCTCTCGCCCTTGAGCGCGCGTTCGAACGCGGGGTGGGTCTGCAGCAGCAGGCTCCGCAGGCGGTTGACGTGGCGGGTGGATTCGTGGGCGAGGTCCTCGTCGTGGCCGGCGAGCAGCTTCAGGGCGGCGAGGGTCTCGTCATCCGGGCCCGCGTCCCTGAGCGTCTCGGGCAGCTTGAGCGCGGCCCACGCGATCACATGCGCGTCCCTGCGGTCGGTCTTCGCGTCCCCGGGCAGCAGCTGCGCGGTCCTGCGCATGGCCGTGCCGGGCAGGTAGGCGACCGCGATCCCCATGTCCCGCGCCACCGTCAGGGGCAGGGAGCCGATGGTGTTGGGCTGGTCCACGACCAGCAATACGCGGCCGCGCCTGGAGAGGTGTTCCAGCATCGAGCGGATGGCCTTCTCGTCCTGTCTCACCGGCTTGTCGTACAGGGTGGCGCCGTCCCGGTCGAGGGCGTGCGCGTGGTGCGCGCTCTTGCCCACGTCCAGGCCGACCCACACGTCGATGTTGTCCGGGGTCATCATCGTTCCTCCCGTCATGAAGGTTTTCCCGGTCGCCGTGGACTCGGAGGAGTCCGGACGTCCGGCGCCGCACCCACATTACGACGAGACCTGCGCCATGCGCCCCTGAAGCGTCCGTGCAGCCGGCCTGGTTCCTATCAGCGGTCATCGGGCGTCCCCGTTCCCGGCGACAACACCCCCGGATCATCAACGACAGGGCAGGAGAGTCATACCAGGACCGGCGACCCGGCCCCGACCATCGGGGCCTACCAAACATGGTAATGGGCTTATCTCTTCGCCTGAGTGATCTGGTAGGCGGCGAAGAGAATGGCGAGCCAGATCACGCCGGCGATAACGGCGACGCGGTAGCTGGCGGAGAAGCACATGAGCACCACCACCAGTGCCAAGAACGCCAACACCACCCACGGGGTCACCTTAGCGAACGGCAGCTTGAAGTGAATCGCGTCGAGCGCTTCCTTGCCGGACTTGCCGGCCAGTTCGGAATCCTCGGGAGCGCCGCCCGCGGCGACCACCTTACGGAACTTCATTTCGGTGAACATGATCATCGTCCAGTTGATGATGCCGGCGATGGTGGCAATCGACATCAGATAGTTGAACGCGAACTCAGGCCACACGAACACCACGACCACGGCGATGGCGGTGATCACGGCGGACGTCAGCACGCCGGCCACCGGCACGCCCTTAGCGTTGAGCTTGCCCAGATACGCGGGTGCATTGCCTTGTTTGGCCAGCGAATACAGCATGCGGGAGTTGGCGTACAGGCCGGAGTTGTAGACGCTCATCACAGCGGTCAGGCACACGAAGTTGAGGATGCCGGCGGCCGCGTGGATGCCCACGGAATCGAAGATTTGCACGAACGGGCTGGGAACATCGTCTCCGCCGATGGTGTTCCACGGTATTACGGCCATGATTACGCCGAGCGCGCCAATGTAGAACACGAGAATTCGCCAGATAATGTCATTGGTGGCGCGGGGAATCGTACGACGAGGGTCCTCGGTTTCGCCGGCGGTGATGCCGATGAGCTCGGTGCCGCCGAAGCTGAACATCACCACGACAAGCGCCATCAACAGGCCGGTCCAGGTGCCGTCTTTGGTCTGCTCCATGAGACCGTTCGGGAAGAAGCCCCCTTCCAAGGTGAACCAGTTGGCAAAGCTCGCTTTGATGCCGGATGCGGTGGGCAGAGCGAAGATGATGACGGCCAGGCCGCCGACGATCATGGCGATCACGGCCACAATCTTGATAATGGCGAACCAGAACTCGAACTCACCGAACTTGGAGACGCCCAGCAGGTTGGCGGCGCAGATAATCACCAAGAACACGGCCGCCGACACCCATGTCGGAATCGCCGGGAACCAGTAGTTTACGAATTTGCCCACCACGGACAGCTCAACCATCGAGACGAGGATGTAATTGAACCAGTAGTTCCAACCGGAGATGAAGCCGGCGCGCTTGGACCAGTAGCGAGTGGCGTAGTAGCTGAACGCGCCCGCCTTCGGATCCTCAACGGACATTTCGCTCAGCGCGCGCACGATCATGAAGATTGCGAAGCCGCCAACCAAGTAGGCGAGCAGAATCGAGGGGCCGGCCAGCGCGATGGATTCGCTGGAACCATAGAACAGGCCGGTTCCGATGGCGCCGCCCAGTGCAATCAGCTGGATATGACGGTTCTTCAGTGACTTGCGCAGCGTGGCCGGCACCGGCACGTCGTCGGTTTCGCGCGGCTTCTTAGGCGCATCAGCAGTACTCATTGTGCCCTTCTCTCACATTTCTTGGGTTTTGGCGCACGCGGGGCTTGCCGCGATGCGCAACGTTCGTTATTCTATGCCGCCGTATCGTCTCAGAAATGGTCAATCGTCTATTTGTGCGCTATCGCAAGCGCGGGCGTGGGCGCGGCCGGTGAGCAGGCGAAGCTATAGCGAGCGATGCTTATGAAACCGCACGCTTCACTGAGTTCACTGAATTCACCGTGTTCACTGCGTGGCAGGCATACACATGGTGAAGATGGTGTGGGACACCGATTCGGGAGAGGCCGCGAGATCGGTGGCGAGCCAATATTGCAAAAGCCCAATGCTGCCGGACACGGCGAATCGCATACGCATCTGCGCCTCGGCTGGGTAACCCGCCGAAGATTGCAACTGTTCGCCTACGCCGCGCTGGCTGTAAATCAATCCCAGCAGCTGCTGCTGGAAGCCGATATCCGCTTTCGGGCTCATCAATACCTGCAGATGCTTGCGATTGTCGGCAATGTACTGGCAGATGCGCTCAATAACATGCTCGATGCCGGCAGAATCTGGCTGGGCGAGTAGCTGTTCGAGTGCGGTGGTGACCCAGGCCATGGTTTCGTCTTCAATGTCGTGCAGCAGTTCCTCGATGCTCGCATAATGCGCGTAAAACGTGGAACGATTCACATCGGCCCGCTCGCACAACGCTTTAACGGTGATGGAGCCGAGCGGCTGATTGCGCAGCAACTCGATAAGCGCGTCCTGCATGGCACGTCTCGTGTAGCGGGTGCGGCGGCTTTCCGTCAATTCTTTGGCCATGGCCTTCTCCCCAAATTCCGACAACCCACAATCCAACTGTTGGTTGCAGAACCGACACAGTGTTGTTTTACTTGAGTATAGCAGGAAGTTTTGGCGGGGCCTATGGGGCTAGGTGGCTGCCACGAGCGCGTTGGAGGTGTGCGATGGCGTATATCGAATTCGACCATGTGGTCAAGGAATATCCTTCTGGTAGCAGTGTGATTCGCGCGCTCGACGAGGCCAGCTTTACCGCCGAACAAGGCGAATTAAGCGTGATTCTGGGACAGTCCGGTGCCGGCAAAACCACGGCATTGAACATTCTGGGCGGCATGGATACCGCCACAACCGGCCGCGTAGTGGTCGGCGGGCGCGATATTACGGGCCTGCGGAAAAAGGGACTGGTGACCTACCGGCGCAACGACATCGGCTTTGTCTTCCAGTTCTACAATCTTGTGCCGAACCTTACCGCGCTGGAAAACGTGGAGCTTGCCTCACAGATTTGCCCCGACCATTTCGACCCGGTGGAAACCTTGTACAAGGTCGGGTTGGGGGAGCGCATGGGGAACTTCCCAGCGCAACTGTCCGGCGGCGAACAACAGCGTGTATCCATCGCCCGCGCGATTGCCAAAAAGCCGAAGCTGCTGTTGTGCGATGAGCCGACCGGTGCGCTCGATTACGAGACCGGCAAGGAAGTGCTGCAGTTGCTGCAGGATATTTGCCAAACACAAGGCATGACCGTAATGATCATCACGCATAATTCCGCGCTTGCACCGATGGCTCACAAAGTGATTCGCTTCCGCTCCGGCAAGGTGACCAGCGAGGAGGTCAACGCAACGCCGCGGCCCATCGCCGATATCGAATGGTAGGTGATTGGCGATGCTCACTGCAAGACACTCTGTGAAACGCCCCGTGAAACAAGCGAGGCGATTCGTGAAACAACCTGTGAAACATTCTGTGAAACGGCGGAACCTCGACGATAGCGGCGGTCGAGGAGCGGGCGTTTCTGCGGTATTTGCCAAAGATACGTTGCGTTGCTGGCTGCGCAGCTGGAAGAGGTTCGTCTCGATCGCCGTCATTACGCTGCTTGGCGTGGCCGTGCTGACCGGCATCTACGCCGGATGCCGCGATGCTTTTCTGGCGGCCGGTCGTTTTTACGATCAGCAGGGACTGCATGACCTGCAGGTGCTATCCACATACGGCCTGACCGGTGATGATGCAGCGGCACTGCGCCGAATCGACGGTGTGCAAACCGTGCAGCCCGAACGTTCTCAGACGGTGACCACGTTGGTGGACGGCACCAAGAAAACCGTGACCATGCAGGAAATCGGTACCGAAGGGCTTGATCAGCCGTACATACGGCAGGGCAAACTGCCGAACAAGGCCGGCGAAGTGGCGGTTACGCAGCAATTCCTGAACGATAGCGGACTCAAGATTGGCGGCACCATTACTGTGACGCCACAAGACACCTCTTCATCCGTCATATCGGTAGCGGCCACGGAGACTGACGATTCCAATAATGCCGATACGGTAGGTGTCGCCGCCAATGCCTCGGCATCCGATGCGAAGTCCGCCGCCAATACGGACGGCGGCCCCCGGCAAACCCCCCCGGTCCCCCGATACGGTCCGCCGCCAATACGGACGCCGACGCCGAGCAATCCCCGCAGTTCCCCACGAAACTCACCATCACCGGCGTCGTACTTGACCCGCGCGACCTCAACAATCCAGACGGCTATTCGGGCATGACCTCCTTCCGGTCCACCTCATCCGAGGACTATACGTTCTTTGCACCCAGCGACGGCGTGACCGGCAATATATACACTGCGATATCGGTTGCCGTCACTGGTGCGTCCGATTTTGACACGTTTTCCGATGCCTACGATGAAGCCGTCAAAACCGTGGCCGACCGTATCGAACATCAGATACAGACCACACGCCAGAAAGCCCGTCGTCAACAGATCGTCTCCAGCGCGCAGCGCAAACTGGACGATGCCCAAGACGAGGCCAACGAGCAGCTGGACGAAGCCCAGAAGCAGATCGACGACAACTGGGCCGAGCTGGAAGCCAACGAAACGACATTGCAAGATAGCCGTACCGAATTGGAGAACAACAGGACAACCATTACCGATGGCGAACGGCAGCTCGCCGATGGACGTGCGCAGATTGCAACGGCCCGTCAACAGATCGCGCAAGGTCGCCAGCAGATAGCCGAAGCGCGCACCCAGCTCGAATCAGGCAAAACGCAGCTCACCTCGGCTCGCAAACAGCTCGATGCGGCGCAAACGGAACTGACCGCCAATCGCACGAAAATCGAACAGGGCATTACCCAAATCGACCAAGGCATGGCGCAAATTGATCAGATGCTGCCCATGATTCAACAGGCCAACAATCTACTGGCGCAACTTGACCCGAATATCGACCTCAACTCACCCACATGGCAGGCCATCAAGCAACTGCTCGCGCGCCTTGGCATTACCGTGCCTGAAGTGCCGTCAATCAGCGATCTGCGGCAACAGCTGACCGCCAAGCAAACGGAACTGCAAACGCAGCGAGACAGTCTGACCCAGCAGAAAGCCGATTTGCAGCGCACATTAAACGAAACCATTGCCCCCGCACAATCCACCTTGGACCAGCAGAACGCGCAACTGACCGCCAAGGAACAGGAAGCGGCTGCAGGAGAGGCACAGCTCAATACCAAATCCGCGGAACTCGAAGCGAATGCCGCAACCCTCGAAACCCAGTCGGCGCAACTTGAAGCGCAGGCCGCCCAACTGGCCAGCGGCAAGCAGCAGCTCGAAGAAGGCGAGCGGCAGCTGGAAGAAGGCGAACAACAGCTCGCGGACGGCAAGGCGAAACTGGATGATGCGCAGTCTGAACTCGATGCGAAGCGAAGCGAAGCGGAAAGCGAATTCGCCAAGCAGCAACGGCGCATCGACGATGTGGCCAACGCACGTTGGTATGTGCAGACACGCGCTTCGATCGACGGATTCAGCTCGCTCAAATCAGACGTCAGTTCCATCGAATCCATCGGCCGCGCATTCCCGATTGTGTTCCTGCTGGTCGCCGTGCTCATGAGCCTGACCACCATGACCCGCATGGTCGAGGAAGACCGCGGACTTATCGGCACCTACCTTGGACTCGGCTATGGCGGACTCGCCGTGTCCAGCCGGTATCTGCTGTTCGCGTTGCTCGCCTGCTTGGTCGGCGGCGGCATCGGTCTGCTGGTCGGATTCCTTGGCATCCCGGCATTCCTGCTGGTGGTGATTGAGGGACTGTATATATTGCCCGGTGTGCGACTCGAATACGACTGGTTGTACGGTTCGGCCGGCATCGTGCTGTTCGTGGTCGGCGTGGGCGTGGCCACCGCGCTCGCCTGTCGCGAGGAGATACGGCACACGCCCGCCGCGTTGATGCGGCCGAAGGCACCGAAAGCGGGCGCTCGCATATTGCTGGAGCGGATTCGCCCGGTATGGAGCCGGCTGAACTTCCTCGGCAAAGTCACCGCGCGCAATATCTTCCGATTCAAGTCGCGCTTGATTATGACCGTGGGTGGCGTGGCCGGTTGCACAGCGTTGATTATCTGCGGATTTGCGATTAATGACACCGTCGACACGATTGGCGTCAAACAATACGAGCAGATCTACCAGTACGACCTGATGGTCGTGGCCAATGACGATGACGCCACCGCGATGCGCAAGCAGGTGGCACAAGATGGCCAAACCACCGAAACGCTGAATCTGCGCGTGGATAGTGGCGAGATGAGCAATGCGGCGCAGGAAAGCGAAACCGTGCAGCTGATGACCGTGCCCAACGATTCGCTGAATATCTTGAACGATATGGTCACGCTGGAACAAGCTGGCGATGATGGATGGTTTGGGCTGCCCAATATCTTCGGCAAAGCGGGTGGCGGCACTGTAGCGCTGGACGATAGTGGCGTGATTGTATCGCAGTCCGCCGCCAACTCGCTGAATATTCATGCCGGCGACACCGTCACGCTGGGCAATGGCGGTAGCAGCCGGGCCAAGGTGCAGGTCACGGCCGTGACGCGCAATCTTATTGGCTCTGATGTGTACATCAGTGAGCGACTGTACGACCAGAAGTTTGCGGCCGGCGGTGTGACGTCTTCGGCTTCGGGAGATGGCACTGCCTCGACCTTGACGTGGAACGCGATGCTCGCCAAGCTGAAAGGTTCCGAGACCGAACAGGCCGAATATGCGGATCGGTTGGGCGAGGAATCGTCGGTGCTCAAGACCGTGAGCTGTGCGCATCTGGCCGCCACGTTTAAGTTCGATTTGATGGGTGCCGTGGTGGCGCTGATTGTGGGGCTCGCCGGCGGCCTGGCGCTGGTGGTGCTGTTTACGTTGGCCAATACGAACGTGTCCGAACGCATCCGCGAGATGGCCACACTGAAGGTGCTGGGCTTCTATGACCGCGAGGTGCACAACTACGTGAACCGCGAGATGATGATATTGACCGGTATGGGTGTGGTGGTTGGTCTGCCGCTTGGCAGGTGGATAGGCGGATTACTGACTGCTGCGTTGAATATGCCGTCGCTGTATTTCGAAGTGGAAGTGCACTGGTACAGCTATGCGATTGCCGTGGTGGCGACGCTGGCGTTCGCGCTGCTGGTGCAGCTGTTCACCAACCCAGTGCTCGATCGCGTAGACCCGGTCAGCTCGCTCAAGTCCGTGGAATAGAGGTAGAAGTTCAATTAGGTGTTGGTGAATTGAACTTTTTTGGCTGAATATTTACAGTATCATCGCATGTATTCTTGAGCTGAGCGGTTTTCGCGACATATTTCGGTGATACAGTCTGAACTTGTTTTGAACGAGTATCGCGTCCGGTACGTAACAATCGGGCGGCAGAGAAGAGAAATGAAATCAGTATGGCCGATACGAATGTGAATGGTGGTACACGGCAGGCTACGGGCAAACTCAAGTCTGTCGAAAGCCTGGACCAGACCAACGAGATGGAGCGTGGCCTGAGCAATCGCCACGTGCAGTTCATCGCCATTGGCGGCACCATCGGCACCGGCCTGTTCCTGGGCTCGGGCAAGTCAATCTCGCTAACCGGCCCCTCGATCATCTTCGTGTACATTCTGGTCGGTGTCATCATGTTCTTCCTGATGCGCGCCATCGGCGAAATGATGTACCGTGACCCCAGCCAGCACACCTTCATCAATTTCATCACCCGTTACCTTGGCAACGGGTGGGGGCATTTCGCCGGCTGGACGTATTGGGCCGCGCTCGTGCTGCTGGGCATGACCGAGATCACGGCCGTCTCCACGTACTTCATCACCTTCTTCGACACGTTCGGCATCGACCTGACCCATTGGAAATGGCTGATCGAGCTGTGTTTCCTGGTGTCGCTGGTCTCCATCAACCTGATTGCCGTCAAGGTGTTCGGCGAGGTGGAATTCTGGTTCTCGATGATCAAGATCACGCTGATTTGCGCGATGATCGCCACCGCCGTGGTCATGATCGTGATCGGCTACCATTACCCAGCCGTGCAGATTCACGGCGTGGACCACGTGAGCCCGGCCGGCCACGCCGGATTCGACAACCTGTTCGCCAACTTCTCGTTCGCGCCGAACGGTTGGATGGCCTTCCTCATGAGCTTCCAGATGGTGTTCTTCGCCTACGAGATGATTGAATTCGTGGGCGTCACCGTCTCCGAGACCAAGAATCCGCGCAAGGTGCTGCCCAAGGCCATCAACGAGATCATCGTGCGTGTGCTCATCTTCTACGTGGGCGCGCTCGTGGCCATCATGTGCATCGTGCCGTGGACCTCGTTCAAGCCGAACGAGGACGGCTCCTTTGCCTCCCCGTTCATTATGGTGTTCCAGTACGCCGGGCTGAATTGGGCGTCCGCGCTGGTGTTCTTCGTGGTGATCACCGCCGCATCTTCCGCGCTGAACTCGCTGCTGTACTCGGCTGGCCGCCACCTGTACCAGCTGTCCGAGGTGTCGCCGAACCCGATGCTGAACAAGCTCGGCAAGGTGTCCGATCGCAAGGTGCCGGCCCGCGCCATCCTGGTGTCCGCGGCGCTGATACTGCTGTCGCCGATCGTCAACGCCATCCCCGGTGTGTCCGGAGCGTTCGTGCTGTTCTCGTCCGCCAGCTCCGCGGTGTTCCTGTTCATCTACATCCTGACGCTGATGGCACACCGCAAGTACCGTCGCTCCGCTGATTTCATTCCGGACGGGTTCGTCATGCCCGCTTGGAAGGTGCTCAATACGGTGGCAATCGTGTTCTTCGTGTTCATCTACCTGACGTTGTTCCTTGCGGACGATACGCGCAATTCCGCGATTGCCGGCCTGGTGTGGCTTGTGGGCTTCGGTGGATTCTCTATGCTGCGCGAACGCTACCGTAGCCGCGATTTGAAGGCCGCACTGGAACACAAGGAGTGATTGGACGGGCTGATTGGCTGGCGGCTATTAGTTGGGTGGCTGTTGGCTGTTGGCGGCTGACTGGCTAGCGGCCGATAGCCAATGACTGGGCTGATCGTCAGCCAATCGGCTGCCTATAGGTCTCATTGATACATTCGGTCATCCGATTAGTGCATTTGCGCGGACAATTAGTGCATTCGATCATCGGATTAGTACATCAGTGTGCAATTATTAGTACAATTAGCCGCCTAATTAGTACATTAGGACATAAAAACAATGTCCTAATGTACTAATTAGATGCTAAAATACGATAAGTGCCATGTCCTAATGTATGAATTATCGCTATGAAGGGCGGAATGCGATGACGCAGGATGAACTTATGCAAGTGCTGCAGGCCGGTGAATCATCTATGGTCGAGTTCAAGCGCTGCAGCGAATTGCCTCATACGGATACTTTTGAGACTGTATGCTCATTCGCCAATCGTTCTGGTGGCAGCATTTATCTTGGCGTTGACGATGACGGTCAAGTGCTCGGCGTCGATTCTAAGCGCGTTAGTGAGATAGAGCGCAACGTTGTCAACGTAGTGTCTAATCGTAAGATGTTCGAACCGGCTCCAATGGTGGAAACGGAACATATCGAGTACGACGAACGGATTATTGTTCGTATTTGGGTAGCTCCGAGTTCTTCGGTTGTGCGGTTCAAGGGCGCAGTGTTTGGTCGCATTGCTGATGTGGATACACACATCGAAAGCGATATCCAGATTAGTCAAATGTATATTCGCAAGCAGAACTACTATTCCGAACGGCGAATTTTCCGTTACGTGACTCCGTTTGATTTGCGTCCTGAGCTGATTGCGCGAATGCGGCAGCTGGCGGTCGCTCAGCGAGCTGGGCACCCTTGGGGAACTATGTCTGACGAAGAACTGTTCCGCAGCGCCAAGCTATACGATCGTGATTACACGACCGGCGAAGAGGGCTTTAATCTTGCTGCAGTGCTGCTCTTGGGCAAGGATGAAGTCATTTCCTCGGTTTGCCCAGCGTATATTACTGATGCCGTGGTTCGGCGAGACAATATTGACCGATACGATGACCGACTTATGGTGCGGACCAACTTGTTCGATTCGTACGAGCAACTCCGTGAATTTACTGAGCGGAATCTGCCTGACCACTTTGTGTTAAAGGGCGATAAGCGAGTGAGCCCGCGTACGATGATCGCCCGTGAATTGGTGGCAAACAGCCTCATGCATCGGGAGTATTCCAGTCCGGTGGTGGCGCGTGTCACCATTGATAATGAATCCATCCGGACGGTTAATGCTTCGCGCTCATTCTTTGAAGGTCGAATGAAGCTGGGCGAGTTCACGCCAATGCCAAAGAATCCGATTATCGCTAATGTGTTTGTGCAGACCGGCATAGCCGAGCAGCTGGGTAGCGGACTGCGGAATCTGATAAGAGCGTCCCGGCAATATACTGAGCGAGAGCCTGAGTTCCGCGATGGTGACATATTCGAGGCGACGATTCCTATTGTTCCTGCGCTGAAGACCGTGGATGGTTCTGGTTTTGCTAGCGTGAGATCTGTAGTTGAGAAAGATGCCGAAGAGGGTGCGAGGCTCATTGGCGGGGAACGTGTGGATGGTAAGAAAGCAGATGCAACCGCATCGGGTGAAATTGATTCGCGGGCAGCGATGCTGTCGGCGATGAATCGACGCTTGACAGAGGTTGACTATGTGACTGTACCTGAACTCGCCAAGATAACAGAGCTCGATAACAGAACAGTCCGCAAATTCCTAAACGGTTTAGTTGCGCAAGGAAAGCTGATTGCTGAAGGCAACACGCGTGGTCGGCGTTATCGGAAGGGATAGCGGGCGCGATATCTCGATGCAGTGGGATTCACTTAAGGGCTACGGCAAATATGATTCGTAGCGATTGGGCCAGCGCAATTCGAATGGCTCATGACTTTGTGCGTCGTTTGTGGTCTCTGAAGTTGTTTGCTGGGTGACGGTTTTGTGATAAAATCGCTCATATCAAAATGTTTGCGTAAACATTTTGGCTGCGCCGAAAGAAGGAGTCGACGTAGGTCATGTATCAGGCAAAGAGGCCGGCTCAGTGAAGCAAAGGCCGATTTTTCCGGTATAAGGCGGACAGCAGGAACACTAAGGAGACCAATGAGGGTACTGAGCAAATCGCTTGCTGCAATGGTTGCGGCGGCAACACTAGTGGGAGGAGGGGCGTTTGCGGTTGCCGGCACTGCGTATGCGGCTGATAACGATGCCATTACCGTGACCCCGAACCCGTGGTATGCCAACAGTTTCGATGGCTGGGGCACCTCGCTGGCTTGGTTCGCCAACGCCACCGGCAGCCTCGGCGAGGAATCGGCCATCACCACCAATCTCGGCGATGACGCTTCCAAGGCTAAGGCTGTGGAATACGGCAAGCAGCTGCGCGAACAGTTCTACCAGTCCATCTTCGGTGATGAAGGACTGGACCTGAACATGGCCCGCTACAACGTGGGCGGCGGCAATGCCTCCGATGTTGCCTACGGCTACCCATTCATGCGCCAAGGCGCTGCCGTGCCTGGCACGTGGAAAGATGACGCCACCGGCTCCGGCACGTATGGCAATGGCGTAACCACCAAGCAGGCCGACAAAGACAAGCTGGCTGCGGCATTCGACCCGACTGACGACAACCAGTATGACTTCTCCAAGTCCGCCGCCCAAGACTGGTGGATTGAGCGCGGTGCCACCGGCGATAACCCCGACATCACCGATGTAGAGGCCTTCGCCAACTCCGCTCCGTGGTTCCTGACCAACAGCGGTTACGCCACTGGTGGATACAACTCTGGTAGCAATAATCTTGCAAACCCTGAGAAATTCGCTCAGTACATGACCAAGAACGTCGAGCACCTCGAAAGCCTTGGCGCAAACGTTGACACGGTCGAGCCGTTCAACGAGTCCGAGACCAGTTACTGGGGCACTCCGGGCGACATGGCTTCGAAGTACACCGATGAGAGCGATGACAACACCAAGCTCATTAACAACTACTGGGATAAGTACTACTCCGACAAAGATAAGTCCGTCACCCCATACTCCAACGCGCTGAAGAAGCCGCAGGAGGGTATGCATGTCAATAACGCCCAGCAGCAGCAGACGATTACCGCACTCGCTGAGGCGCTCAAGGACAATGATGACACCATCATCGCAGCCACTGATGCTACAAACTCCGCTGACTTTGTCAAGTCGTACAACCAGTACCCGCAGGCGATCAAGGACCTTATCGATCAGTACAATGTTCACGCCTACTCCGACGGCAGCCAGATGCAATCGCGCGATATCGCTCAGGCAGACGGCAAGAAGCTGTCGATGAGCGAGGTGGACGGCTCCTGGCAGTCCGGCTCCTACAACCCGTACGGTTTCGACAACGCGCTGGGCATGATGAGCAAGATCAGCTCCAACGTCACCCGCCTGCAGTCCAAGGACTTCACCTTCTGGCAGGTGGTCGAGGACCTCTACAACATGCAGATGGGCTCGAACGTGAACCCGGCCGGTGAAAACACCAACTGGGGCACCGTGCTGATTGACTTCGACTGCACCGTGGCCGGTAAGGACGGCAAGCTCTACTCCGAGCGTCGCGTGAACAACAACGGCGGTACCGCCGATGGACTTGAACCGTGCACGGTTATTGCCAACGCCAAGTACAACGGCGTCAAGGCTATCACCCACTTCATCCACGCGGGCGACAAGGTCATCGCCAACAACGATGAAGACAACAACATGACTGCCACCTCCGACGATGGCAAGACGCAGACCGTCATCCACCGCAACTCCGGCACCTCTGACCAGACCTTCGTCATCGACCTGTCGAAGTACGGCGAGATTGCCGACAACGCTTACGGTGAGCTCTATCTGACCACCGAAACCTCTGCCGAAGACAAGAACGTGGGTGTCGATTCCGCCACTCCGGAAGTCTTCGCCAAGACCAGCAACGTCAAGCAAGCTGAAGGCTCTGTGATGATTGACAAGGCTGCCAAGACCGCTACGGTCACTGTGCCCGCCCGTTCTATCGCCTCCATCCAGCTCACTGGCGTGACCGGCTACGCTAAGGATGCTGCCGTCGAGACCGGCGACACTTACCAGCTCGTTGGTAAGCAGTCCGGCAAGGCCGTGGCTGATACCACTTCTGGTGATTCCGCGCTGTCCCTGGCCAACGTCGCTTCCGATGCCGAGAACGCCAAGAAGCAGACTTGGACCTTTACCCAGATCGAGCAGCCCACCGACTCCGAGCGCCCTGATCTCAAGGCTTATGTGATTACTAACGCCGAAGGCAAGGTGCTGGTGTCCAAGGATGGCACGAACGCGCTTTCCAACGAAACGGTTGGGGCCGCTAAATCCGACCCGGCTGCCAAGTGGATTCTCAACACTTCCGATGGTTCGACCTACCAGCTGCTCAATGCCGCGACTAAGACGAACCTTGATGTGGATAACTCTGGTACCACAGTCGGCACGAAGGTTGGCTTGTGGCAGTCACCGAGCGGCACTTCGCCGTCCGCCAACCAGACATGGACTCTGCGCAATGTAACGCCGACCAGCCAGAAGACCGTGAACGTGCAGACCGCCGTTAACGAGAAGGCCGTGCTTCCGGTCGAAGTCACGCTCTACTACACCTGGGGCGAAGGCAAGGCCACGGTTGCCAACTGGGATACTTCCAAGGTCGATGTGGCCAAGGAAGGCGCCTACGAAGCCACCGCTACCGCCGCCGATGTGTACGGCAACGAGTTCAACGTCACCGCTACGGTCTACGTTGGCGCGCTCACCGTTTCCGATCCGGTATCGGCTACAGTGCTGGCCGGCACCAGTGCGAGCGAGGCGAAGGCCGCGCTTGAGGCTGCGCCGGTGTATCTGCACGTCAAGGCATCGCCTGCATTCGAGGGCGATGCGGCTAAGGTTACGTGGAACTTCGATGGGCTTGATACCAAGCTCGCCGATGCCAAGGCTGGCGACAACATTGCCGTGACCGGTACGTACCAGCTGGACGACGCGACCACGATTGCGCTGAAGGGCACGATCTATGTCACCGCCGCCACGCCTGAGAATGTGGCCGACACTGCTTCCAGCCTGACCGTGACCAACCAGCAGACGGAATACAGCAAGGGCGATCAGTGGAAGAAGCTCACCGATGGTGACACGTCAGCTGAAGCCTGGGTGACGTGGAACTCTGCTGGTGACTATTCCGCCAGCCCGACCGCCACGATTGACTTCGGCTCTGAGTGTGAGCTTAGCAGCGTGACCATTACGTATGGTGACAAGGCTCCGGCTTCCGCCAAGGCCGAGTACACCACTGATGGCGAGACGTGGATGCAATTCGGTAGCGATGTTAAGCCTGCCGCAGGCCAGACGGTGACGTTCAAGGCCGATAAGGGCACAGTGAATGCCACGAAGGTGCGCATTGTGAACACCGTGAACAACGACTACATGAACGCCACCGAAATTCAGGCATTCGTGACGCCGGTTCAGGGTGCTGCGAAGAACATCGCCGCGGCCTCTGGCACGAACTTCTCGGTGAACTTCCAGGAGGGTGCCTCCGCTTCCAAGGCCATCGATGGTGACACTACGTCAAAGGGTTGGTCCACTTGGGCTTCCACCGCCTCGACGGTGGACCCGGTCGCCACGTTCACCTTCGACGAAGCTCAGACCATCACCGAAGTGAAGACCTTCTTCTACTACGATGGTCGTGCGTCTTGGCCGAAGAGCCAGACGCTGGAATACCAGGATGAGGCTGGCGAATGGCATGGAGTCGGTACCAAGGATGGCTGGAAGATACAGGCCGGCGATGCCGGCTCTGGCTCCGACGGCATCACCGCCGCCGACACCCCGACCGTTGACTTCGTGCTCGGCACCCCGGTAAAGGCCAAGGCCATCCGCCTGACTAACACATTGCAGGACACCAAGGTGTACATCAACGTGGCTGAGATCCAGGTGTTCGCACAAGACAGCACGGTACTCACCCCGCAGCCAGCATCCGATGCCACGCTGGGCGACCTGCGTCTTGACGGCGAAACCGTTGAAGGCTTCGACCCGTCCAAGACCGACTACACGGTTGATCTGCCGGTCGACGCCGAGGCAAACCCGGTGCTGCAGGCCTTCGCCACCGACAATGCCGCCGCCGTCAAGGTGACTGGCGACGCGGTTGAGAACGGCAAGCTTGGCGGCAAGGCCGCCATTACGGTGACCTCAGCCGACGAGTCTGAGACGAAGACCTACACGGTGACCTTCAACGCCTTCACTTTGGCTTCGCTCAAGGTGACCGGCCCCACGAAGACCGAGTACGCCATCGGCGACAAGCTCGATACCGCCGGTCTGAAGGTTACTGCCGTCTACCAGAGTGGCGATAAGACCAAGGAAGTGCCGGTCGCTCTTGACGACCCGCAGCTTGCGATTGGCTCGTTCGACTCCACCACCGCAGGCAAGAAGGCGATTACCGTCTCCTACCGTGGTGTGACCGCGACCTTCAACGTCACGGTCAAGGCCAACGCAGTCGCCCCTGGCCCTGAAGAACAGAAGCCCGGCAACACCAACAAGCCCGGTGCCACCGGCAACGGCAACAAGAACACGGTGGCCAACACCGGCTCCAGTGTTGCCGCCATCGCTGGTGCTGTCGCTCTGCTGGCCGCTGCCGCGGGTGCACTGTTCATGCTGCGCAAGCGTGCATAGCACCCTCGCGCAGTAATGGGTGAAGGAACAAGCCGGCAATATTGACTATTGCCGGCCGGTTCCTCCGCTCTTTGACCATAATTGGTCCGACAAGTTGAATACTGAGTTTTCAGTATCGGTATATTGATTTGTCGAACCTTTTCTGGCTTCGCGGATAGCGACATAACTGTTTGTTCAAAAAACCGTTATCATCAATCAAGGAACCAAATCAATGAAGATAAACGATAAGGGCAAGGGCGCTCTTATCGCGGCAATTACCGCCGCGGCAACGCTATTGTCATGCGGGCTGGCCGCTGCAAGTGCCAGTGCGGCAGGTGTGGATTACCTGCCTACCATCGGCCAAGTGCCGACATACACCAAGTTCCAGCCCACAGCCGATCCGGGCAAGAACGCTAGCGATTACTTCCAGCCATATTGGTATGCCAAGAGCGCCAATGATAATGGCGGCACACACATCCAAGCGCACGGTGGCCAAGTGGTCAAGGTTGGCGACGCCTACTACTGGTATGGCGAAGACCGTTCTAACGGTTACGACAACAGCCCCGGTGTTCATGCTTATATGTCGACAGATCTATACAACTGGACTGACCTTGGTGTGGCGCTGCGTGCGGTGACCAGCAAATCTCAGTTGACGGATAAGAGCAATGCCGATTACGCCTACTTCGACAAGGCCTACAACCTGACCAAGTCCGACGGCAGTGTGGACGCTGCCAAGGCCGACGCAATCTTCCCGTACCTCAACACCAACCCCGATCAGGATGGTGATGGCGCGGTTGATTCCGTACAGGGCATTTTCGAGCGTCCGAAGATCATCTACAACAAGAAGAACAAGCAATACGTGCTGTGGTGGCATTCCGATGGAAGCACCACGCCGGGCGGTTCCAACTATGCACGTGCACTTGCGGGCGTGGCTGTTTCCGACAATCCGGCGGGCCCGTTCACTATGGTGGGTGCCTATCGTTTGCCTAACCAGAACAATTGGAAAGAAGCCGCAGGTAACCCCAGCTGGGGTGAGAACGGTGACAGCCGCGATATGACTGTGTTCGTGGATCCGAAGGACGACAGTGCCTATGTACTGTATTCTTCCGAAGCCAATGCCACGCTGTATATCGCCAAGCTTAACGATGATTACACCAATGTAGTCAAGACCACGAATGTGGACCAGTCCGAGGGACAAAAGCAGTACTCTGCTGACGGGCAGTACCCATACATTCTTGCAGACGCTACTACGGATGCCCCGGTGCGTGGCGAAGATTTCCAAATCGTCAAACAAAATGGTTCGCTGGAAGCTCCTGCCGTATTCCAATATGACGGGCGTTACAACATCATCGCATCTGGTGCAACCGGCTGGGACCCGAACAAGCAGACCTACTACACCGCCGACTCCATGCTGGGAAGCTGGACCCGTGGCGTGGAAAAGGACGATGCCAACGAGAACACGTGGTACAACAACATGCCGGAAGGCGCGGATGGTCTGTTGTCTGTGGGCGATACCCGCGGCACCACATTCGGTTCGCAGTCGGCTAGTGTGCTCGCAGTAGACCAGGAGAAAGGTCACTTCATCTACCTTGGTGACCGTTGGGATTCCGGTAAAGCCGATTCCACCTATGTTTGGCTGCCGCTGACCATCGGTGAGAACGGCACCATCGAAATGCATAATCCTGCTCAAGAAGGCGAGCCCGACGGCTGGGATCTGAACTATTGGGACAACCATGGTAGCGCCAAGGGCAAGCTGGTCAACTGGACTGTGGAAACCGGCGATGATCTCCCGAAGACCGTGAACACGGGCGGAACCGTTACTCTGCCGGACACCGTCAACGTCAAGGAAGGCGACGATACCATTGCTACCAAGGTGACATGGAATGTGGAAGGCGGTACGGCAGTCAGCAAGTCGACCAAGGCTGCCGGCAGCACCTACGCATTCAATGTGCCGGGAACCTACACCATTACAGGCACTCTTGCCGAGAGCAGCAACTTCAACCCGGGCCGCACATTCCGCAGAACCATCGACGTTTCCTGCTCCAACCCGATTTCCGGAAGTTGGAAGGAAGCCCATTGGAAGGGCGGCAGCGCGTGCCAGGTCGCCGCATCCGGCGGTACCTATGACTTCACCGTTACGGACAACGCCAATCGTGGTGTCTGGACGGATCGCAACGAGGGCAGCGCGGTGTACCAGCCTGATGCTCTGGACGTGAACGAAACGTTGGAAACCACGGTCAAGCCGCTCGACTTGGGCGGTAATGGCGATCCGCGTGCCGGCCTGGTGGTTCGTAACGGTCTTGCTGACGCTAACGGCGGCAAGGGATATGCCACGTTACTTGCCAGCCCAAGCGGCATTTACATGCAGTACGATTCCAATGCCGATGGCTACATCGATAAGGAAACATCGCATGTTGGTGCCGGCTTCGGCGACCAAGTGCAACTCAAGCTGGAGCGCGCCGCAACCGATACCCTGAAAGGCTACTGGCGTGCTTCCGCGAACGATGAATGGCAGGATGTCGCTACGGTAACGCTGACCGGTGCGGACGTAACCGGGCTCGATGCCGGTGCTTTCGCCACGTCGAACAGCAATGCCGGCGCATTCACCGTGGCCTTCAACGGCACTGCGTTCGGTTCGCAGACTGCTGCTGTGGAGTCCATCGCGGCCAAGGGCCCTGAAGCCACTATCGCCAAGGGGCAGACGCTCGCGCATAAGGACGTGACGGTTACCGCTACGCTCACCAATGGCAAGACGCGTGTACTGGAGCCAGATGAATACACGTTGGAAGGCTTCGACACCACCAAATTGGGCGAGCAAACCGTGACGGTACGTCTTGTCACTGATTCTTCAGTAACTGCCACGTTCACCGTGACTGTGGAAAGCAACCTTGCCCGGTTGTTCTGCTCGTCCGCTGCGGCCTCGAAGTATGAGCCGGCCAGTAGCTGGGCCTCCGCTTCTACGGCCGACCTGACTTGCGACAACAACCTGAGCACCAACTGGTCGAACTGGGGCACCGGCGACACCTCGCCGTGGCTCAGCTACACCTTCGATAAGGCATATCAGCTGGGCAAGCTCAGCGTTGCGGTGGATAAGGCCAAGGGCGAGGCCGCTCCGAAGAGCTTCACTGTATCGTACCTAGCTGAAGACAGCGCCACGTGGACTGATGCCACGCTGCCGGCAGTCACTGTGAATGGTGCTGCTGGAGCCGTGACGGAAGCCGATGTGAGCGCTCTGCCCGCCACCAAGGGCATTCGCCTCAACTTCACCTACGCCGATGGCAATGACTATGCCAAGATCGCTGAAGTACGCATCGCCGAAGGTGAAGCGACACCAAAGCCGCAGCCGTCTAGTAACGCCAATCTTGCTGATCTGACTGTGGATGGCAAGACGGTTGACGGATTCTCCGCGGATATCACCGAATATGCCGGTGCGCTGGCCGGAGACGCTGCTTCTTACCCGACGGTGGAGGCGACTGCTGCTGACGCGAAGGCTACGGTGCAGGTGGAGCAGGCTTCGACCGAGAACAACGGCGTGGCCACGGTGACTGTAACTGCTGAGGATGGCACGGCGGAAACCTACACAGTGACATTCGGCGAACTGCCTCAGTTGGCCGAGCTTGCTGTGGAAGTGACCAAGGATTCCTATCAGGTAGGCGATAAGTTCAACGCTGCCGATGTGAAGGTATCCGCCATTTACAAAGTCGGCGATACTGAAACGCTGCGCAAGCTGATTGATCCAACTGATGGTGATCTGAAGTTCACTGGCTTTGATTCTGCCACCGCAGGCACGAAGACCATCACCGTCTCTTATCGTGGCGTGAACGCGACGTTCGAAGTCACGGTCACGGCCACGGAGGTCACTCCCGGCCCTGGAGAGCAGAAGCCCGGCGATACCAACAATCCTGGCAACACTGCTAAGCCCGGTAGCACTGCCACGAATAAGCCGGCTGCTAATGGCGCTGCGCCCCTTTCGAATACGGGTGCTGCCGTGGCTGCCCTTTCGGGCGTGGGTGTGGTCCGGTCTGAGGTGGTTGTGGTGCTGACAGCTGCGGCTGGTGCCTTGCTCGTCATCCGCAAACGCCGCGCATAACCATGGCAACTGCTGAGTAGCGTGGATTGCGTTGCTATTGAGCAATCTGCGATTCACGCCACTCAGCGAGTGCACCCGAGTGCGCCCGAGCTTGCGCAATGCAGGCGCAATACAGTGCAAACAGTACAAAGCAACAATAATGGCCGGTCTGAGCCAGCTGCTCCATGCGAGGGCAGCTGGCTCAGACCGGCCATTGTGTCTGCAAGTACATGCAATTAGAGCATGAACATGTGGAAGCCGTTGAGCGTTACTGGTTGTTTTGCTTTGTTGTTGCGCTCAGCAGTGCGACGGACGTCCGCCCGCAGTGTAGTGCAGCGCTCCGTGAACCAGCGCTGATGTGAAATGCATGTTGCACATGCCCGCTTCTTCTGCTTCGTGCGTGCAGCCGGCGATGCTGCATAGGTTCATACCCCGAATCATGGTCATACCCCCTCTTTGGGATGGCATCCGTGCCGCCATCTGCCTTCAGAGCATAGCGGACAATTGTTGCATTGCCTAGGCGGTACAACGCTTTCTGTGGCCTGTATCACATCTTTGCCGGCGTTCTGCGGCGTGGTTGGGCGTGTGCATGTGCTCTTGTGCGGTTTTGTTGTGTGTGATTTGGGTATACGGATAGAGTTTCTTCTCTGCAGTGGCAAGGGCCTCTCGGCCGGCGAGCCGGCTGATTTCTCCCATGCGTTGCTCAATGATTTCCGTTTTGCGAGTCTGAACGGCAAAATAGCTCTGGAGAAGTGCCACTTCTTCTTTCTTTGGATCACCGTTTTGAGCAATGAGATAGCAGGCGTATCGGGTGAGCTTGACGTCCGCGATGGAGCGGGTGGCACCGCTGCCGAGAGTCACGTCTCGCGTAGTGTCACGGAAATGGGATTCAACGGATACGCCGGAATTGTCGCAAGCTTGCTTGGCTCGTGTAATAGCTTTGCTGAAGTTTTCCCATCTGTCGTACCCCATATAGGTCATTAGCTCGCGTGCATACCAATACTCAACTTTGGAGTCCTCGGTGGTGTGTGCGATAGTGCTGAGTTCGCTGGTTTTGCGTGTGATTTCGTCGCGGTTCATGGGTGTGTCCTTATGTTTTTCATGACCATTTTCGTGACTCCACGAAAATGGTCAAAGCGAATAATTGCAATGGTTTTGAGGTATGGGCGCGCTCCGCCCAACTGGTCTGTCTTCGTCCGCCTTTTCGACCAGATACCTCATGGAGCACAATGCCAACGTCGCTACCGTTGGCCCAGCAAATATTCTTAGACGACGCCCCGAAGTGAATATCTATGCGGCTTTCAGAATATCAAAGAGCGTGGAGTGTGTGCATTATGCGTTCCAAAAATAGTTTCTAGTAATGAATTGTTTACGGTGTGAGATATTCTTGGGGTGTTTGCGGCGCTCTGCCGTGTGGCGAATGGGAATGGATGGTGCTCTTATGGGATTTGAGCAGGAAGCAGTTAGTGAACTGTATGCCAGCGTGTGGGGTAATCGTTCGACAATGCAGAGGGAATTCACTCGTGGAGCCCATGGTGAGCAGTTCGTGCTCCGGGAGCTGTCCATGAAGGGGACGCAAACGCCATCGCAATTGGCATCGGCGCTGCAAGCAAGCTCCGGACGTATCTCCACTGTGCTGTCGTCTCTGGAGAAGAAGGGCTGGGTCACGCGTGACATTGACCCCAAAGATCGGCGCATCATTCGCGTGAATCTCACTGATTCCGGGCGCGAGCAGTCTCATCGGATGATAGAGGAAATGCGTTCCGCGATTTGCTGGATTTTCTCGCAAATGGGGGAGCGGCGCACGCGCGAATTCGTTGACCTGGTGTCTGAGTTCACCA
>OBXB01000034.1_pt1 | contig 42246 bp, 34 predicted proteins | sample 1476581 | NCBI WGS metagenome assembly OBXB01 (sample SAMEA2580147, study PRJEB22360) | human gut metagenome | biome: human gut; feature: human-associated habitat; material: faeces | place: Denmark | collected 2008/2010
TTCTTCGACTTCGACTTCGTCAGCCGCTTCCGGTACGGGTGCCAGTGGTTTTGCCGGCGCATCGCGGGGCGGGTTTGCCGGAGCCTCACATGGCGGATTCTCCGGTGCTGCACGCAACCAGCAAGCAGCCGCGCCTCAGAGCACCGCTTCCCATGAATCCGCTGTGGGAGGCAATGGCCCTGTCAACGGCCCGGTCAGCGACCGACCCGCGGGCTCTCTGTCTGTGCAACCTGCTGTAGCAACTGCTGCTGCCGGTGCCGCTCCTGCCGCCAATGCCGGGTGGGGCGCGCCCGCCGCGTCGCCGGCCGTCCCGGCTCAACCGGTGACCTCGCCTGCGGCATCGGATAATCGGTCCATCGACGAGAAGTGGGATGCAGCCGTCGCCGCTTTGCCGGAAACCATTCGTGAATATGTGTCACGAGACAAGGTGCCGACCGTAAAATTCGGCCCCAACCGTAAGGGTCTGCCTTGCCTGTCGATGACGTTCGACAAGTCGCTGAGCCAGCACGCTTTCGCCTTGGCCGTGGATAACAGCGGTAAGAAGGCGGCGGCCGTGGTGATGGATGCCGTGCGCAACGAGTTCGGTGCCAATGCGGTTATTGCACCTTCTGCGGTCGCGGCGAATGGCGAGCGAGTCGAATCCGTCAAACGTATGAGCCCGGAGCAATTGGCCAAGGTCAAGCAGCAGATTGCCATGGCCAAGGCTGGATTGGCCGCGTCGAGTTTGGGCGCGGGCCTGGGCATTCATATGGGGAGCGAGCCGAAAGCTCCGAAGCCGACTGCAACAGGCCGAGCCGAGGATACGGACGACAGCCATCGAGCCGGCCAATCCAGTGCATCCACGGCGGCGAAGAACTGGAGTGACGATGACCCTTGGGCCAAGCCGGCCGTAAGCAACGCTTCGCCGCAATCTGCAGACGGGTTCGCACCTAACGAGCCCGCTGCTACGCCTGCGCCCGAAGAGCATCACAAGAAGCATGTTGCGGTTCCGGACATCAGTGACGGTGTTGATCCGTGGGCCGCTCCGGCTGCTCCTGTTGCACCCACTGCGTCCGTTGCGTCCGCTGGACCCACTGGACAGTCCACTGGGCAGCCAGCCACCGCATCTTCCGCTACGGCAGTTGCCGGCGCGAGCGACGATCCATGGAATCAGACGCAGTCTCAGGCCGCGGTCTCACCGGCGTCGCAACCGGCCGAAGCCGACCCGTGGAACCAGCCATATCAGCAGTCTCCTCACGATGATCCGTGGAATCAGCCGCAGGGGAACCATGCTCAGGCGGCTCCACAGCCAGGAGACGACCCGTGGAATCAGCCTCAGTCCCAGACTCCGGCTTCTTCGGTTCCTCAGACAGTGTCGGGCAATATGTCGGGCGATGACCCGTGGAACCAGCCCCAATCGGTTCCGCAGCCGGCTGCCGGCGATGACCCATGGAATCAGCCACAACCCGCTCAGTCTTCATCATCAGCGGTTCCGGCTGATGATCCGTGGAATCAACCGCAGGCAGTTCCACAATCGGCTCCGCAGGCCACCCCGCACGGTGACCCGTGGAATCAACCGCAACCCGCACAGCCGACCCCGAATGCCGACCCGTGGAATAGCCGGCCCCAGCCCCAGCCGAAACCACAACCGCAAGTCGCGGCCGAGGATGACGAATACTCGATGAGCGACCAGTCGCTCGGCGAGGCGACGGCCATGAATCTCGACGATCTGAAAAAGCTATTCGAGGTCAAAAAAGTCGAGCAATTCGCGGCAGATGATCCGAAGAACCCCAAGAACATCCAGCCTGCCAAGAAGCACTCGGATGAATAATGAGGACGAATAACGAGGAATACCCATGGCACTTGCTTATGACGGCGCAATACAGCGACTGATCGACGCTTTCGGGCGGCTGCCCGGCATCGGGCCGAAGGGCGCGCAGCGTATCGCCTTCTACATGCTGTCCGCGCCCGAAGATGAAGCGCGCGATTTGGCCGAGGCCATCGAAGAGGTTAAGGCCAAGATCCGCTTCTGTGATATTTGCGGCAACGTGTGCGAATCCAGCCCCTGCCCGGTATGCGCCGACCCGAGACGCGACCGTTCGGTGATCTGCGTGGTCGAAGAGCCTAAGGATGTGATGAGCATCGAGCGCACGCGCGAATACCACGGCCTATACCATGTGCTCGGTGGCGCAATCAACCCAATGGCCAACGTTGGCCCTGCTGACCTGCGTATTCCCGGTCTGCTCAAACGCTTAGAAGGCGATGAGGTCAAGGAAGTGATTATGGCGCTCGACCCGAATATTGAAGGCGAGGCCACCACCAGCTACTTGACCCAGCTATTGCGACCCGTAGGTGTCAAGGTCACCCGACTTGCCAGCGGCCTGCCGGTGGGCTCCGACTTGGAGTATGCCGACGAAATCACGCTGGGCAGGGCACTGGCCGGTCGGCGCGAGGCCTAAGCCAGCGTATCATTGGCGCTTTCGCCCTTGCGGCGCATCCACGGCCAGAATGCGCCGTGGCGGATGATGCGCGCGGCCTTGTGGCGTCGTGCCAACCAGATAATGAACAGTCCTGCCGCCAGTATGCCTAGACCAACACCAAGGGCGATATTGCGCGCGTCAAGCACGTCATTCGGCTCGGGGGCCGGCATCGGAATCGCCACGCGGTGCCCGGAGATAAGCAGTCGGTGCGTGTTCACGCCGTATGGCGTACAGGTCATCAAAGTGACGCGATCCTCACCCGGCACGATCTTGAGCTTCGACGTGTCATCCGGCAAAATCACCGAAATGCGGTCCACTTTGTAGCCCAAAGTTTCGCCCATGACTTCGATGTAGAAGAAGTCGCCCTCTTTCACCTCGTCCAAACGGGTGAACATCAGCGCTTCAACCAACCCGCGGTGCCCGGTAATGACCGAATGGGTGGATTTACCTCCCACCGGCAGCGACGTGCCGTACAAGTGGCCGGCACCAGAAGCCAGTGCTTCCTCGGAAGTGCCGTGATAAAACGGCAGATTGATGGACTGCTTGGGCACCTTGATTGTGCCCATCACGCCGTTGCCGGTATTAAGCAGTGACTGGTATTCCTTGTCTTTCTTTGAGGCGGAATCCTCGCCGCTGGCTTGGGATCCTCCTTGAGCGGCGGCGAACGGATCGACGGCTTCACCCAAGATAGGCTGGCCGGATTCAGCGAGCTTCTTGTTGTATGCGCGGGCCGCCGTGAGCTTGTCTTCCGCCTGCGGGTAAGGCCAGCCAGCTACTTCTTTGGCCGTGGTGGCTGTGGTGGCGGCCAAGTTGCGGTCGGACTCGAATTGCAACGCTAGCGGGAAGCAGGCCACGGCGATTGCGGCGATCAGCAGCACAATGGTGATGATGCGCATCGCCCACAGGTTGCGTTGCAGGCGTCGGCGCTCGGCCACGAGATCGCTGATATCGATGACTTCGTCAAATGGTGTTGGAACGAATGCTGCGGGCTCGGGCCGCGCTGAGGAAACGTTGTCATTTGCAGATGCGTCATCCGGCATGGCCGCGTTGTTTTCCCACATTTTCTGTGAGGCACGCTTACTCGTCGAACGTCGATGCAGCAATGCCATAGTCGCCTGTTCCTTCGCTTGATCTGCTCATGATTTGCTTATACAAGACGGCCGGGTCCGTCTTAGTCGTGCATGGCATAGGTGCTGTCGCAAATGGCAACACCGCACGCGCCACACTGCGAAACGTTACTCCGCACCAAGCCTTTCATGCAACATGCCGACGGGGCCATATAGGGGCAATGTAGGGGGCATAAGAAGTCTGAAAATGCGATACGAACAACGTTGCTACGGCCGTCAGTGATGTGGCTTACTTCGGACAAGCCGTTGAGATGCAAGGGGCTGCAAAGGATTGCAAAGTATGGCAACGTGATAAGCCGCAGCGTCGGCAATATTTGGCAGAGCTTTCAAATAGGGGGTATGAATGCATAAAGAGGGAATATATTGCCCCGATAAAAGAGGCGCTATTGCTGTTTTCGTGGATGTCGGTTCGTCGTTGAGCCGTTGGTTTCGTAGGCGTGAGGGGTGTTCCCGCGTATTCTGTTTTCCGACCAAAGAAATGAATCGCGAAGAACGCCTGAGCAAAAGCTCATTCGCCGGATTGCCGAGCGTCAAAGGCGCGGTTGCAGAGGATGCGCGGATCACGGATTCGCCGCTGCGTTCCGAATTGGCTAGTGTGCTCAGAGAAAAGATGGCACTGTCTGGGCATCTCATCTTTTTCGGTCAAGGAAAAGGGTCTGGCGATAGGCGGTGATGACGCCCATCGTGTTGGTGGCACTGTTGCTGCAAAAAGGAAAAGTCTAGTTCGTAATCTAGTGTCCAACTTCCCTAATAGGAATGGTCCAACTTCCACAACGAAAATAGTCCAACTTCCACAATTAGAATGGTCCAACTTCCGCAATAGAGTGATTTATAGGTTGATGTTTCGACGGTTTGCGGGAGGGCACATATGGCAGGGGAGAGCTCGGAGATTCAACGTGGCGAGTACCTTCCTCGAGTGGCTGATGGGTTGCTGACTCAGGCATTGCAGTCTTCTGGTGCCGTTCAGATTAAAGGTCCAAAATGGTGTGGCAAGACTGCAACGGCAGAAAGGCAGTCGGCGAGTCAGGTCTTCATGCAGGACCCGGATCGCAGTGCTACGCTGTTGGCCTTGGCTGATACAAAGCCTTCTCTCATCCTGCGAGGTGAGGAGCCGAGACTCATTGATGAATGGCAGATGGCCCCGCAATTGTGGGACGCGGTGCGTTTCGCCATTGATCGAGGGCGCGGTCGTGGCCGATTCATCCTAACTGGATCGGCGACTCCTCAACAGGAACCAGCTCATTCCGGAGTGGGAAGAATTGCCCGATTAACCATGCGTACCATGTCCTTATTTGAATCGCAGGAATCGACGGGCGTTGTTTCGTTGGGAGAGTTGTTCGATGGCAACCATGATGTTTCGGGTTTCTCCGATTTCGATATTGAAAACACCGCGTTTGCGCTATGCCGCGGTGGCTGGCCTGAAGCAGTAGTCGAATCTCGAGTAAATGTTGCCTTGCGCATGGCCGCGGATTATGTCGAAGAACTACTTGATTCTGACATCAATCGTATGGATGGCATAAAGCGCAATAAAACTTGGATGCGTCTGATTATGCGCTCGTATGCGCGCAATATTTCTTCTCAGGCGTCGCAATCCACTATCGCGGCGGATATGCAGGGTGAACCGCCTTCGGAAGGTACACTCTCTGATTATTTAGATGCATTGTCGCGAGCTTGCGTGACTGAAGATCTTCCAGCTTGGAACCCTCGTTTACGTTCTAAGACTGCAGTGAGAACGAGCCCAACCAGACACTTCAGCGACCCGTCGATAGCTTGTGCGGTACTGCACGCGACCCCGGAGAAACTCCTTAATGATTTCGAGACCTTTGGCTTGCTGTTTGAGTCCATGTGTATTCGCGATCTGCGTGTGTATGCTGATGCGCTTGGCGGAGATGTGTTCCATTATCGGGATAAGACGGGATTGGAATCTGATGCGGTCATTGGCCTGCATGATGGACGATGGGCTCTCATTGAGGTCAAGCTCGGAGAAAAGCAGGTTGATATTGCGGCGGCCCATTTGAAAAAGTTGGCTGACAGAATTGATCAAGATCACGAAGGCCGTCCGTCATTCTTGATGGTGCTGACCGCTACGGCTGCCGCTTATCGCCGGGATGATGGGGTATTGGTAGTGCCGTTGGCCACGCTTGCTCCGTGAGCTCGTATCGTGCGTTTGACCCATCGTTCCCAACACAAAAGGAAAAGGCCCGGGCTGCGGGACCGGGCCTTGAAAAGGAGAGAGGAAGAAGAAGGTATTCAGTTATGGGGTCTGCGGAAACCTCGCCGGTTTGCTTTCGTTTGCCGGTAATTGATAGTTAACCGCTCGAATCTCAAAGGATGGATGCGGCTGCCTCAAAGAACCACCGGTGAAAACTTGAATATTTGCTGAACAACGTAGGCCATGCCCGTGTCCACATGTCGGCGCGGGGTCGCGGGGTGAACGCGGCAACCTTTATAATCGTTGCGTTTGCGTAGAATATTGAGCAAACTCCCCCTAAGAGAAGAACAAAGGACAGCAGTGGCTCTCATCGTGCAGAAGTACGGCGGTTCGTCGGTCGCCGATACCGAATCGATCAAACGTGTGGCCAAGCGCGTTGTTGAGACGGAAAAGAAGGGCAACAAGGTGGCCGTGGTGGTCTCCGCCATGGGCGACACCACCGATGACCTTATCGATCAGGCGCTGAGCATCGACTCCAACCCGCCCGAGCGCGAGATGGACATGCTGATGACCGCAGGCGAGCGAATTTCCATGAGCCTGCTGGCCATGGCCATTCACGCCGAAGGCAGCCGTGCCCACTCCTTCACCGGTCAGCAGGCCGGCTTCTTCACCGACGCCCGTTACGGCGCGGCCCACATCAAGGCCGTGAGACCGGACCGCGTGAAGAACGCGCTCTCATTGGGAGACATCGCCATCGTTGCCGGCTTCCAGGGCATCAACGCCAAGGGTGACGCCACCACGCTCGGCCGCGGTGGTTCGGATACCTCCGCAGTGGCGCTTGCCGTGGCGCTCGGTGCCGATATCTGCGAGATCTACACTGACGTGGACGGCATCTTCACCGCCGACCCGCGTATCGTGCCTTCTGCCCGCCGCATTCCGTCCATCGATTACGAGTCCATTCTGGAGATGGCGTCCTGCGGCTCCAAGGTGCTGGCACTGCGCTGTGTGGAATACGCTCAGCGTTTCAACATGCCGCTGCACGTGCGTTCCTCGTTCTCCCGTCGCCCCGGCACATTGGTGGTGCCCGACGGCATTGACCCGCGTACGCTGCCGAACCTCGACTGAGCGCGGCTACAGCGAACGATAATCGTAAGTAATTTCAAGCAAGACAAGGCAAGACATGACTGAAGAAGAAGCGAAATCCATGGGCGACCTGTTCCCTGACCTGGGCCCCGAGGCACCGGTGATTTCCGGCATTGCCCACGATCGTTCCGAGGCGCTGGCCACCGTGCGTGGCGTGCCGAACGAGCCGGGTATGGCCGCCAAGGTGTTCACCGAGCTGGCCACCGCCGGCGTGAACGTGGACATGATCGTGCAGGCCGGCGCATCCGTCGGCACTGCGGACATCTCCTTCACCGTGCCCGAATCGGCCGTCAAGCAGGTTCAGAACACACTGCTCGACAAGCAGGAAGTGCTGGGCTACCACTCCTTCGATGTGGACACCAACGTGGGCAAGGTGGCCGTGGTGGGCGTTGGCATGAAGACCCACGCCGGTCTGGCCGCCAAGTTCTTCCAGGCCCTGAGCGACGAGGGCATCAACGTGCTGATGATTTCTACCTCCGAGATTCGTATCGCCGCGCTCGTGCCGCTCGATCAGCTCAACGACGCCGTCAAGGCGCTGCACACCGCATACGGTCTCGATGCCGATCAAATCGAAGCCGTGGTGTACGGCGGTACTGGCCGCTGAGCCACTGAGCCGCGTTTTTGCGGTATATACGACGAAAGCCCTCCTTGCGGAGGGCTTTCTCAGTTTCGGACTCAGTTTCAACTACTTCTTGGTGATGTAGCCGAGAGCCTTGAGCATTTCGGCGCATTCAAGGGCACCGCCGGCTGCACCACGCAGGGTGTTGTGGGCCAGACCCACGAATTTCCAATCGAAGATGGAATCCTCACGCAGACGGCCGATGGAAACGCCCATGCCACCCTCGTAGTCCACGTCGAGCTTGACCTGCGGGCGGTCATCCTCGGTGAGGTACTGGATGAAGTGCTTCGGTGCGTGCGGCAGCTCCAGCTCGGAAGCCTTGGACGTGTAGTTCACCAGACGGTCGATGAGCTCTTCCTTGGTGGCCTTCTTGCCGAAGTTCAGGAACACGGTGGCGGTGTGGCCGTTGAGCACGGGCACGCGGATGCACTGGGAAGTGATCTTGAGGTCGCCGTCGAACGGCACGATCTCGCCCTTGGCGGCGTCCACATGACCGAACACCTTGAGCGGTTCCTTCTCAGACTTCGCTTCCTCACCGGAGATGAACGGGATGATGTTGCCCACCATCTCGGGCCAGTCCTTGAAGGTCTTGCCCGCGCCGGAAATCGCCTGGTAGGTGCTCACAACCACCTCGCGCGGCTCGAATTCCTTCCACGCGGCCAGCGCCGGCGTGTAGGCCTGAATCGAGCAGTTCGGCTTGACGGCGATAAAACCACGAGTGGTGCCCAGGCGCTTGCGCTGGTGCTCGATCACCTCGAAGTGCTCCGGGTTGATCTCCGGCACCACCATCGGCACGTCCGGGGTCCAGCGGTGGGCGCTGTTGTTGGAGACCACCGGGGTCTCGGTCTTGGCATAACGCTCTTCAATGGCGCGAATCTGGTCCTTCGGCATGTTTACCGCAGAGAACATGAAATCAACGCCAGAGGCCACGGACTCGGCATCGTCGCCATCGACGACCACCATGTTCTTGACATATTCGGGCATCGGGGTTTCCATCTTCCAACGGTCGCCGACAGCCTCGGCATACGTCTTGCCGGCGCTGTGCGCGGAAGCGGCAAGCGTGACCACCTCGAACCACGGGTGATTCTCAAGCAGCGTGATAAAACGCTGACCGACCATACCGGTGGCACCAAGGATGCCGACCTTCAATTTTTCGGACATGATGACCTCTATGACCTCTGGGTTTCGATGGATTACTTACGTCGGACGGCCGTCATGCGGGTGGCCGTAAAACAATGCAATTGTACGAAACACGCGGAACAACGGCAGTGGTCTTCCCAGATGGTGGCTGCCCAATGAAGCGAAGGCGATGTTCTACACTGGTAGCCATGTCTATCGCATCAGTAGAGGCCCAAAAACAGCTCGACCGTATCGTGGCTCTCGGCTACCCGGATGTGGCGGATATTTCCGCCGCCGCATTCCGCTCGCTGGCCCGACCTCTGATCGGGGCGCTCGAGCATTCCGATTTGGGATCGAACATCCTGCTGGTGCCCACGCGTGAACTGGTTTCGCCTGAGTCGCTGATTGCACGAACCTCCATCAATCGCATGGCAGGCTTCACCACCATGCCGCCGCGTGACATCGCCAGCTTCCTGCCTCAAGACGGCTTCATGCCGCCGGAAGGCCCGTTCTATCTGGTCGTCAATCCGCACACCGGCACGTGCTATGTCAATCGCGAGCCGGATGTGGCCCGCAAACTTATTGACTCCGATGAGCGCCTGCCGCTCACCCTCGAGGAAGGCTTGGCCATCGCCACCCAGCACCCGGAGTGGCTGCTGGAAAAGAACGGCTTCAATCTGCTCGGCTCACGCTCCGCAGACGGACGCGTGCCGAGCATCTGGATGAGCCAGAACGCACCGCGACTGGGAGCCGTCTGGCCCAATTCCCGCCATACTTGGCTGGGCAACGCGTATTGCACGGCCCGTCGCGGGGTGAGCCTGTTTAAGTAGGTTTAGCGCGCGGCCTTGATCAGCGAACGGATGATGGCTATAAAGCCAAGGCTCATCGCGCCGGCCACCACGGCGAACACCTGCGGGCGGCGCAGCTCGTTGCGTGCGCTGACCGCTCCGGTAACGCAATGATCCTCGAACCAGACGCGCAGCTCGTTGCTGGAGTAGCGGCCGACCAGATTACCCCATGTGAGCATGCGGGTCACATAGCCCGCCGGATTGCTCTCATGGAATTCAAACAGGCGAATGCCGCGGTACCGCGACTTGGGACCATAGCATTCGAACCCGCACGTGGGTGCATAGCCCAGATCGATATCATGCACATGACCAACGAAAGAGTTCTTATGGTCATGCCCGCAGAACAGCGCGAAATAGCCGCCAGCCTCGCGCAAGGCATCCACCTCGCCCACATTCTCGTCCGCGCAGCCGATCGCCTCGCCGAGCCGCGAGCCGGGGCGGCAGACCTCATGGTTGAGCACATAGCAACGCCCGGCGTGCGTGCGCGCGCCTTCCACGGCGTTCGGCGTCCATGCGGGCACTTCCTTCAGACAATCGTAGAATTCCTGCGGCGGAATGTGCTGGAAGGCGATGGCCGGCACGGGCTTGCCGTCGCCATTGCGCTCGCCCAACTCGGTTTGGACGGACCCCAGCCATTCGATGGCCTTGGGGGTGGGGGTGCCGTACCCGTCGGCGTCGGCCAGGTCGAGTCCTCGCGGATTGACCACATACGCCGGGTATTGGGCGTCGTTTTCTTCGGGTTTGCCGGCATAATCGCCTGAATTGACCATCATAACGGACATGGCCACGCGGCCGGAACCATCGGAGGACTCGACGGGCAGCGCGAACGTGCCGGGCTCGAGACTGTCGTCGGGGTTCAGGCAGCCGGGGTATTCGCGGTAGATGTCATCCTGTTCGTCGGCCAGAATGCCGCATTGGAAGTCGTGGTTGCCGTAGGTGGCGGCAAAGGGCACGCCGGCCTCGACGACCGGACCAAGGAAACCGGAGAACGTGCGGCGGACCTTTTCGCGGGTCTCAATCATGAGTTCGTCGAGGGTCGCCGGCGTCTCGTGCGCGGGGCTGGCCTTGCCGGATTGCGTTGAATATACGAGGGTGGAAACCGTCTCGGGCGTGGGGCTGGTCTCAACGGAATCGCCTACTTCGGAAGTCGTGATCACGTCGGTCGAATCGGCGCCGGCAGCGGCGACGGCGTTCGTCACGGTATCGGGGTCAAGCAGCGCGGCTGGTACAGGCTTGCCGGCTTCGGTGAGACGATCGGCCACGCGATCGGATGTTTTGCGAATTACGGGGTGACGCTTGATCCCGCGGATTTTGGCCTCGATCTCGGTGACCGCGCGCACGCGAGCGCCCGGCTCTTCGCCGCGGCGGCGCAGGAACGTGTCGATGTAGGCGGGATCATAGCCGCGGATCTGGTCGCCGGTGAACACCACAAGATCCGGATCGGCTTCGCGGATGGCCTCGCGGATGAGGCGGATGGTGTCGGGCAACACATCGGGGCCGTCCTGTACGTCGGCCATTTGCAGCACGCGGAAGCTGCCGTCTTCGCGGAATCGCAAGCTCGTCATAGCTCTTCAGTCTATGTTGCCGGGCGGCGGATCGCCCGCGCGTTCACAGGACTGGCACAGCAAGGGACGGGGCAGGGCGGGGTGCCGCAGCCGTGTTGTTGCTTGATGGTGCCGCGATTTTGTCATGCAGCGTCGGTGGAGATCCAGACAGCGTCCCTATGCTGACGTTCTGAGACCATTGGCGTCGTTACTGATTCATAGAATGGCCCGGCGCCGACGCTCAAAGAGGCTAGCGTCGGCGGTGGGCCAATATTTGTCGCGTTGCCGATGGTTGTGGGCCTCGTAGCGTCGGTAGTGTGCCATAGCCTGGCAATTTGCCGACGATAAGCTTTCCCAGAGTCGGTATTTCGCCATAAGTTGGTCCGCTGACGACGCTGAGCCGTTTGGCTGTCGGTGCAGTACCAATATTTGGCCCGCCGCCGACGTATGGAGGGCCATCTGGTGGGGTATCGCAGGCGGGGTGTTGTGCCGGAGTCAAAGCGTGGCCCGGCGCCGACGCTGAGTGCCCTCATGTCAGCCAGGTGCATAAGCAAATGCCACGATACGGCATTTCCCGCGGGTTTGCCCGAACCGGCCTGTAGGATGTTACGTGCGTATTGACAAATCCGCGTGGCCCGGCGCCGCCCTGGCACAACGCCGCAGTCGCGTCCGCAAGAGGGCCCGCGCAATAACCAGTAAAGGAGGAACAATGGGTCAGGGTCAATCATCCGTTTTTGATCTCGCGGCAGTGGCTGCGGCGTCCAATGGGGGGAACAACGACCCGCTGCTGCCTCCGGCGCGATTCATCGGCGATCCGCAGAAGCCGAGTCGTATGCCGTACAACAAGTACGCCGCCTACGACAAGCAGATCCCGTTTGATTACCCGGAGCGTACGTGGCCGGGCAAGCGACTGCAGCGCGCGCCGCGCTGGTGCTCCGTCGATCTTCGCGACGGCAATCAGGCCCTCGTCAACCCGATGGATTCCGAGCGCAAGCTGCGTTTCTGGAACCTGCTCGTCTCCATGGGATTCAAGGAGATCGAGGTGGGCTTCCCGTCCGCTTCCGAGACCGATTTCGACTTCATCCGTATGCTCATCGAGCGTGAGCTGATTCCGGACGACGTGACCATCGTGGTACTCACCCAGTGCCGCGAGCACCTCATCCGCCGCACTTACGAGGCGCTCAAGGGTGCCAAGCGCGCCATCGTGCACTTCTACAACTCCGTGTCTGTGTTGCAGCGCGAGGTCGTGTTCCGCAAGAACAAGGAGGAGATCAAGAAGCTCGCCACCGACGCCGCCGAACTGTGCAAGGACCTCGAGAACGAGGCCAAGGGCATCGACCTGTACTACGAGTACTCGCCGGAATCCTTCACCGGCACCGAGCCGGAGTACGCCGTCGAGGTGTGCAACGCCGTGATCGGTGTTATCAAGCCGACTCCCGAGCACCCGATGATCATCAACCTGCCCGCCACCGTGGAAATGACCACGCCGAACGTGTTCGCCGACGAAGTGGAGTACGTCTCCACCCACCTCGACGACCGTGACTCCGTGGTGCTCTCCCTCCACCCGCACAACGACGAAGGCATGGGCGTGGCCGCCACCGAGCTGGCCGTGCTGGCCGGCGCCGACCGCGTGGAAGGCTGCCTGCTGGGCAACGGCGAGCGTACCGGCAACGTCGACTTGGTCACGCTGGGCCTCAACTGGCTCACCCAAGGCATCGACCCGCAGCTTGACCTGTCCAACGTGCCCGAGATTCGCAAGACGGTTGAGTACTGCAACCAGATCAAGATTTCCGAGCGTCACCCGTACGCCGGCAACTTCGTGTTCACTGCGTTCTCCGGCTCGCATCAGGACGCCATCAAGAAGGGTCTCGAGGCTCGTCAGGTGGCCGCCGAGCGTGCTGGCGCCGATCTCGACAGCTTCGTGTGGCTTGACCAAGTCGCGCCGCCTTGGTGTGTTTTGTCCCCCCCCTGCCGATCGACCCGAAGGACATCGGCCGCACGTACGAAGCCATCATTCGCGTCAACTCGCAGTCCGGCAAGGGCGGCATGGCCTACCTGCTCAAGACCAACCACAATCTTGACCTGCCCAAGCGTCTGCAGATCGAATTCGACAAGATCGTGCAGAACTACGCTGACACGACCAAGAAGGAAGTCAAGGACGAGGATATCTGGCGTCTGTTCAAGGACGAGTACCTGCCGGTCGAACAGTCCGGCATGACCGCCGCCGGTGTGGTTGTGGGCGATACTCATGACGCCTCGCTCGTGCCGTGGGGCCGCTTGAAGCTGCTCAAGGTGGCCGTCAGCTCCGGTGAGGATGGCTCCGACACCGTGCTCAAGGCTCGTCTGCTCGACCGCGGCGTGAACGTCGGGGTCGATGCGCCCGTGGAGCGCGAGGTCTCCGGCATCGGCAACGGTCCGATCGCCGCTTTCCTCAACGCCATTTCCAACTTTGGCGTTGACGCCTCGATTATGGATTACGCGGAGCACACCATGTCCGTCGGCACCGACGCCATGGCCGCCTCGTACGTGGAATGCCAGGTCGGCGAGGCCGATGACGCGCAGATCGTGTGGGGCGTCGGCATCGATTCGTCGATTACCACCAGCGCCCTGAAGTCGATTATCTCCGCCATCAACCGTTCCCAGCGCAAGCGCTGAGCGCTAACAGAACAAAAACAAGGCTCCCTCTGATTGCATCAGGGGGAGCCTTGTTGTCTGTGTTTTACTTACTACTGGGTGACGCCGTTGGTGCCGGTGTTCCCGCGGTGCCTCCGGAATTACCATTATCGTTGCCGGTATTGTTCCCGTTGTCACCGCCGGTATTGTTGCCGGCGTTGCCGTCTCCGCCGGTAGTGGTGTCGGGATAATTCGGGCACTCGGTGGAATAGCTCGGATTGGCGAGGCACTGCTGGGCGAACTCCTGAGCCTGCTGTTGCTTCTTGGCTTCCTCTTCGGCCGCCTTCTGCTGTGCGTCCTGCTCAGCCTGCTTCTGCGCGTCTTCGGTGGACTGCTTGTTGGTGTTGTTGGACAGGCCGTTGCTCTGTCCCTTGCCCAAGCCCCAAGTGCCGTCGGAGCCGCCGATCTTGCCGTTGTCTTTAGCGGTCGGGAACTGCTCCACCTCGGTGCCTTGCAAGGCCTGAGCCATGAACTCCTGGAACAGGTGGGCGGGGTATCCAGTGGAAGAGACGCCGTATCCGGAGAAGGCTGGCACCACTTGCGGATTGCCCTTATCGTCCGGGTTCCAGATAGCCCACACATTCATCATGCTGGGGGTGTATCCCACGAACGACGAAGCCATTTCGTCGTTGGCGGTACCGGACTTGCCGGCGACGGGTCGGCCCAACATGCTGGATGTGCCGGCCGCCGTACCGTACGTGGTGGTGCCCTGCATGGCCTTCTGTACCAAAGCGCAGTCGTTGGCATCGAACACCTTGGTGCCGTTGCTGGGCGCGTTGTACATGTCCCTATTGTTGGAATCAAGCACTTTGGACACCATGTGCAAGGTGTTCTTCACGCCATTGTTGGCGATGGTCGAATGGCCTTGCGCCAAATCCCACACGGTCAGGGCGTTGATGCCCAGCACGTTGTACATGGAGTTTTCATCGATATCGCCCTGAATGCCCGCTTCATGGGCGATTGCGGCCGTGCGCTTCGGCGTCAGATGCTCATTGACGTTCATGAACACCGTGTTCACCGAGTTGGCGGTGGCCTGATACAGATTGATGTTGCCCCAGTTGTTCTCCAGAGCGTTGTTCACCTCTTGATCCAAGCCGGTGAAGTGCTGGTGGGAATTGCCGTTGAACAACGTATCGAAGCTGACGCCGGATTGCGCGGCCCCCAGCAAAGCGAACGGCTTCATAGTCGAACCCGGTTCGAATACGGCCTGATCGGCATTGTTGAGCTGCTTGGACAGATAATCTGAACCGGCGTATACGGACAATACTTCACCGGTCTTCGGGTCCAGCGCTATGCCGCCGATTTGCAGGGATTCAGGCATGTCGTCCAGACGGGTGTCGCCGATGGACTGCATAAGATCCTGCTTGCTCTTGTCGATGGTGGTGATGATCTTGTATCCGCCAGTATCCAAATCCTCTTTGGTAAAGGCCTTGGACTGCACCAGCTCGCGGCGCACCATATCCAGCAGATAACCGTTCGGCCCCGCGTATTCGTTCTGCTGCGCCACCGCGGCGGTCTGCGGGAACTTGGCATCAGTGTGCTGCTTGGCAGTGATGTAACCATCCTCCTGCATGATGTTCAGCACACGCTTGAAGCGCGATTTGGCCATATCGGCGTTATCGGCCGGATCCCACGTGGACGGTGACGGAATAATGCCGGCGATCATCGCCGCCTCAGACAGCGTCAGATCCTTGGCGTCCTTATTGAAGTATGCCTTGGCCGCTGCCTGGATACCGTAGGAGTTGCGGCCCAGATAGATGGTGTTCATGTAATTGCACAGCACCTCGTCCTTGGATTCGGTCTGCGCGATTTTGATGGCCATGATGGCCTCGCGCGCCTTGCCCACATAGGATGTGGTTTCGCCCATGTAATACCGCTCGGCATACTGCTGGGTGATGGTGGAACCACCTTGGCGCGTGCCCTTGGTCACATTATTAATGAATGCGCGGGCGATGCCCTTCAGATCAAGGCCTTTATCCGTGTAGAACGTACGGTTTTCGGACGCCACAATCGCGTTGCCGATGTAGTCCGGCAGCCCCTCGCAAGAGATGATTTCACGATTCTGTTCCGCGTAGGAGCCGATCGCGGTGGTGCCGTCCGCGTAATACACGGTGGTTTTCTCGGCCAACGCGAACTTTTCGGGTTGCGGGACCTCGGTGGTGGTGTACAGGTATGCGAATACTGCGATACCGGCCAGCAAGCCCAGTCCAATCAGGGAGAAGAAGATGCCCAGCACCCATTTCAGTACACGGTGCTTGCCTTTTCCTGTGTTCTTTTTCTTCCTGTTCGGGGCTCGATGGCTATTGGAAGCCTTGTGGCTTGCGTGGCGGGAACGGCTCTCCTGGGGCGTATAGGGGCCCTCCTGTGCGGAGTGGCCGGCTCTGCTTTGCGCGGTGCGCGGTTGCCTCAGAGCGGGGCCATTGCCTCCCGAATGTGCACGACGAGTATAAGAAGCCATGGTGTCCACCGTAACTGTTGGCCTTGAACAATCGTTTGACGTGAGCGTAACCACACGCATTTATGCCGGTATTTTTTCCGGAATTCTTACAATTGGGCACGCTTCTTGATATTGCATGAATATTGCCTGAATGCGCTGGTTGGTCTGCCGTGCGACCCGGCGCGCACGTTTCGTGTCGCTGCGCTGGTCCATACGTCTCCATAGACTTATCCCCAGCCTCCACGCGGCGCTATGTCACCCAACTCCCCCAGGGCAGGAATGCAGCAAGGGTAAGTGGCCTCTGACGGGTGTGTGGAGGTTTTCTTTATGTGCGGATTTGGCTGTGAGCTGGCACTAGCGTGGTCCCCTGTCCGGGGCGCGGCCGTACAGTCGAACGTATGAATGACGCACAGACCCCTAGAATTCGCGACCCGCATGCGGCGGTCAATCTGGTCGGCTCAGGCGCAGCGCAGCCTGACTCGTCGTCGAACGTTGTTGACCCATTGGCTGCGCTCGGCCCGGTCTCCGGTTCAGATGCATCGGCATCCACATCAGGCTCCTTACGGGATTTCAGGCCGCTGGACATGGACGATGCGGATGGGGCATCTGATATCGACCGTGGCTTGGCCCGGCTTGACCCGCTTACCGTGCGCCCGCGAATCTCCAGCCGCGTACTGTGCGTGGTATTCGGTCTGCTCCTGATCGCTATCGGCTTCGGCGTGTGGTGGGGGTGCGTGTTTACCGAAAACGGACAATCGTACGACGAACTGGTCTGGAAAAACCTGCACAACGATGTACCGTCCTGGGCCACCGGCGTGATGAACGCCGTCGCACAATCCTGGCTGGTTATCGCTGTCAGCTGCACAATTGCCGCAATCGGCATTATTACGGCGCTGATTCGACGCCGCTGGTGGTTGGCCGGGCAAATCGCCGTGTTCGCCGTGGTCTGCTTGGCCGTCACCCGTATCAAGGGTCTGTTGCCGCGTCCGTTCATCATCAACACTGAATCTCCTGCCGCTAATTCCGCGCCTTCCGGTCACACGATGCTGGCCGCAGCCTGTGCGGTGATTCTGCTGCTTACCGTGCCTCGTGCGGTTCGAGCTTTGGCGGGCGTCATCGGCGTGGTTTGGGCGGTGACCGTCGGTGTCTCCGTGATATACGGACAATGGCATCGCCCTTCGGATGTGGCGATGTCCATCCTGCTGGTGGCGGGATTGGCCCTGCTCGCTCTGGCAGTTACGCGCAAGTCCGGCATGGACGAGCCGGGTCGCCGCGTCTCCTCAGTGAGCGTGCAAATCGTCGGCAGCGTGCTGATTACCGGGGGCCTGCTGTTGCTCGCCTACAGCGGTTATGTGATCTGGCAGGTGGTGCCGGGGCTCAATGTCAGCGCCAGCTGGGCGGTTCAGGGGGCGAATGTCAGCGCTGTTGTGGGCATTGCGGGTGTGGCCATGCTCGCATTCGGACTGTTGCTGGCCCTGCGTCAGATCACTGCAGCGCCCTTAAGCCGGCTGGGTCTGATCGGCGCTCCGCCGGCACCGCCCAAACGGTAAAACATGGGGTGCGAACGGCCGAATTTGCCCGGCACAACGGCGGAATTTGGCAGTTGGACATGATTCATGAGTATTATGACGCCAGAAACGTCGTGTGTTTCGCGCAATACATAAGGAGTGGGTATGGCTACCAAACTGGTGATTGTGGAGTCTCCGACCAAGGCCCACAAGATCGGTGACTACCTGGGCAAGGGGTACACCGTCATGGCGTCGGTCGGCCATATCCGAGACCTCGCGCAGCCCAGCCAGGTGCCCGCGGCAGACAAGGCCAAGTTCGGCAAGTTCGGCGTGGACGTCAACGACGGGTTCAAGCCGTATTACATTGTCGACGGCGACAAGAAGCGTACGGTCAGCGAACTCAAATCGGCCCTGAAGAACGCCGATGAACTCTATCTGGCGACTGATGAGGATCGCGAGGGCGAGGCCATCGCGTGGCACTTGGTGCAGACCTTGAAACCCGAGGTGCCGGTCAAGCGCATGGTGTTCCACGAGATCACCAAGAACGCCATCAACGCCTCCCTGAACAACACGCGCGATGTGGATGGCAATATGGTCGACGCACAGGAGACCCGCCGCATCCTCGACCGTCTGTACGGCTATGAGCTGTCGCCGGTGCTGTGGCGCAAGGTGGGCCCAGGCCTGTCCGCCGGCCGCGTGCAGTCCGTGGCCACCCGCCTGATCGTGGAACGCGAGCGCGAACGCATGGCGTTCAAGCGCGCGCCGTACTGGGATATCGTCGCCACGCTGTCCGCGCCTGACGCGCTGGGGGAGCGTGCCGAATTCTCCGCCCGCATGATCGCGCTCGGCGGCAAGCGACTCGCCGGCTCCAAGGATTTCGGTGCCGACGGCCAGCTGACCCCGGACGGGTTCGCGGCGAACGTTCGCCAGCTTGATGAGGCTGGTGCCACCGCCGTGGCTTCGGCGCTGAAGACCGCCGATTTCACTGTGATGTCGATGGAAACCAAGCCGTACCGCCGCCGCCCGCAGCCGCCGTTCACCACCTCGACCCTGCAGCAGACCGCCGGCAATCGCCTCGGCATGGGTGCTCGCGCCGTGATGCGCGCGGCCCAAAGCCTGTACGAGAACGGCTACATCACCTATATGCGAACCGATTCGGTGACGCTGTCGCAGGAGGGCATCACCGCCGCCCGCAACGCCGTCTCCTACCATTTCGGCGACAAGTTCCTCTCCGCCGAGCCCAAGCAGTACGCCACCAAAACCGCTGGCGCGCAGGAAGCCCACGAGTGTATTCGCCCGGCGGGCTCGCGCTTCCACGACCCGGACGAGCTGGCTTCCAAACTTCCCGGCGACCAGCTGCGCCTATACACGCTGATCTGGCAGCGCACGCTTGCCTGCCAGATGGCTGACGCCACCGGTTCCACCGCCACCGTGCGCCTGTCTGCGCCGGCCGGCCCCACCGAGGGCGAGGCCGTGTTCCAGGCGTCCGGCACCGTCATCGAATTCCCCGGCTTTATGAAGGCCACGGGGGAGGGGCGCAAGCCCAAGGCCGCCGCTCCCGGCGCTGGGGCTGGCTCGGACCAGGCTGCTGCCGCCGGCAAGACGGACGCCAAGGCCGTCAGGGGTGACGCCTCCGAATCCAACACCTCCCTGCCGCCGATGAGCGTCGGCCAGCAGGTCGAGGCAAGCGACATCGAACCGGACGGCCATGAAACCCAGCCGCCGGCCCGCTACACCGAGGCCACGCTGGTCAAGACGCTGGAAGCCAAGGAGATCGGTCGCCCGTCCACTTACGCGAGCATTATCTCCACAATCATGGATCGCGGTTACGTATACGAGCGTGGCCGTGCGCTGATCCCCAGCTGGCTCGCCTTCTCCGTGACCAAGTTGCTCGAGACGAACTTCCCCAAGCTGGTCGACTACCAGTTCACCGCCGAGATGGAAAACGGCCTTGACCGCATCGCCCACGGCGAGGAATCCGGCCGCGACTGGCTCACCCACTTCTACTTCGGTTCCGGCGAGGGCGCCGCCCGCAACGCCGACGAGGCGCACGAAGGCCTGCAACAGCAGGTCGCGCAGCTCGGCGAGATCGACGCGCGCGCCATCAACACCATCGACATCGGCGACGGCCTGCACGTGCGCGTCGGCCGTTACGGCCCGTATCTGGAAGACATGGAGCATCTGGACGCCGAAGGCAACCCGAAGCGCGCGTCTCTGCCGGACACCATCGCGCCGGATGAGCTGACGGTGGCCGTGGCCCGCGATTTGATCGACAACCACTCCGGTGGACCGCGCGAGCTGGGCGTTGATCCGGTATCCGGCGGTACCGTCGAGGTGCGCAATGGGCGTTTCGGCCCGTATGTGGCGTTGGTGCCGCCGGCTGAGGCTTCGGCTGGCGCTGCTGGCGATACTGCTGGTGCTTCTGCGGCCAAGAAGGGTTCGAAGAAGGCCGCGGCCGCCGCCGCGTCGCGCCCGAAGATGGCCTCGTTGTTCAAGACGATGAGCCCTGAATCGCTGTCGCTGGAAGACGCGCTAAAGCTGCTGAGCCTGCCGCGCGAAGTGGGCACATACGAGGAAACCAACGCCGAAACCGGCGAGGTATCCGAATGCACGGTGGCCGCCAACAACGGTCGCTACGGCCCCTACCTGACCAAGACGGGTGCCGACGGCAAGTCGGAGACCCGCTCGCTGGCCTCGGAAGACGAGATCTTCACGGTCGATATCGACAAGGCCAAAGAACTGTTCTCGCAGCCCAAGTACGGCCGCGGGCGTGGCCGTGGTGCCGCCAAGCCGCCGCTGCGTGATTTGGGCAAGGACCCGAACACCGGCAAGAACGTGACCATCAAGGACGGCCGTTTCGGCGCGTACATCACCGATGGCGAGACCAACCGCACGGTGCCGCGTCAGTACACGCCTGAATCCATCACCCCTGATGACGCCTTCCGACTGCTCGCCGAAAAGCGTGCGGCTGGTCCCTCCACCCGTGGCCGTCGCGGTGCTGGGCGTGCTGGTGGCGCCAAGGCCGTTGCCGGCAAGGGCAAGAAGGGCGGTACCTCGGCTGCGGTTTCGGCGCAGGAGGCCAAGCGCGCCGAACGCCGTGCCGAAGTCAAGAAGTTGGCGAACAAGGGCTGGTCCAACCAGCGCATCGCCGAAAAACTCGGTTCCACCCCCGCCACTGTGAAAAAGGACGTCGACTGGCTGACCGCCAACGAGGACTACGAGCGCCCCGCCGTAATTCCCAAGCGTGGCTGAGCGGAATTATTGCTCTACTTGCGTTTCAAGGGGCTGATTTCTCGTTTTGAGAATATCTACTTCCGCTTCAAGGGGCTGGTCATCTGCTGAACCACGAGTATGAACGGCTCCGCGCCAACGTCATTCCGCCGTTTTGGAACGTTGTCTACTTGGGCAACAGCCCCTCGAAACGGAAGTAGACCTTCAGAAAAGACCAAATCAGCCCCTTGAAACGGAGGTAGAGCTGGTTTAACTGCCTGTTGGGCGCAACTCTGCGCCTAACGCTAAGGTCAATAGCATGAGCGGTCTGTTTGTTTCGTTTGAAGGTGTCGATGGCGTGGGCAAGACCACGCAAGTCGAGCGGCTGCATGCGTATCTTGAGGCTCAGGGGCGTACCGTGGTCGTTACCCGTGAGCCGGGAGGCACTGCGTTAGGCAAGGCCATTCGCCAACTGCTGTTGCACGGTGTGGATGGGGGCGCAGTCGACATCGCACCGCGCGCCGAGGCGCTGCTATTCGCTGCAGACCGAGCCCAGCACGTTGCCGAAACCATCCGCCCGGCATTGGAGCGCGGTGAAGTGGTGATCACCGACCGCTATTTAGACTCTTCCTTGGCCTATCAGGCCGGTGGCCGCGAACTCACGCCAGAAGAGATTCGATCCTTAAGCATGTGGGCCACCAACAACCTGCTGCCCGACCGCACGTATTTGCTGGATATGGACCCAGCCCTGTCCCACCATCGCCTCGAACACGCGGAAGACCGTATGGAATCGGCCGGTGATGACTTCCAGTCCCGCACCCGCCAGGCCTTCTTGGACTTGGCCGCCGCCGAGCCGAATCGTTTCCGCGTTATCGATGCGAGCCAGAGCATTGAAGCGGTATGGGCTGCCATCGAATCCGACATCAAGGAGCTCGCATGAGCGTATGGGATTCACTAGTCGGCCAAAAGCCGGTAATCGACATGCTCAGTCGTATCGCGCAGGGCGACCCGAGCCAGATCACCCAGTCGTGGCTGATCTGTGGACCTCCCGGATCGGGCCGTTCCAACATGGCCCGAGCATTCGCGGCGGCGCTGGAAAGCCCGGATCACGGCATGAGCGCTGAGCCCACGCGCGTCACCCAGCAGGTGCTTGCCGGCACGCATCCGGATGTCACGGTGCTGACCACGAACAAGGTGACTATTGGTATCGATCAGGTGCGTGAGATCATCACTACCTCCGAGCAGATGCCCGCCACCGCGCCGTGGCGCATCATCATCATCGAAGACGTGGATCGCATGCTTGAGCGCACCACCAACGTGCTCTTGAAAGAGATTGAGGAGCCGGCCGAGCATTGCATCTGGCTACTGTGCGCGCCCAGCGCCCAGGACGTGCTGCCCACCATCCGCTCGCGCACACGCATCGTGAACCTCGCCGTGCCCTCCACCCAGGCGGTGGCCGGATTCCTGACCTCCACCACCAATGTCGAGCCAAAAGTGGCGCAGCGTGCGGCCCGACTCGCCGAAGGCCATATCGGCATCGCCAAGTTGTACGCCACCGACGAACGGGTTATGTCCGACCGCGATGAACTTGTGGTCGGTGTGCTGAATCTGGCCCGTGCCTCGGATGCAGTGTTGTTGGCCGGCAATCTTATCGACAATGTCAAGGCCCAGGCCGAGGCGGACGCGAACCGCATCACCGCCGGCCAGGAAGCGGAATTCCGCCGCATCAACGGACTGGCACCGAGCGACCGCATCCCGCCGAAACTGCGTGGCGCATTCAACCAGATTGCCAAGAAAGACGATGTGAAGCGTTTGGTCACCCGCCGTACGCGCGACGTATTGGATCGTGCGCTGAACTCCATCGCTTCCATCTACCGAGATGTGGCGGTGCTGCAGAACAATGCGGAGGATTCGGTGGGCCTCATCAACCTGGAGAACCGCTCGTCGATCACCGAATTGTCGGTGCGATTGAACCGGGCCGGTGCCGTGACCCGTCTGGACGAAGTGGCCCACGCCCGCAAGCGCCTAGCCGGCAACGGCAACCCGCTACTGGTATTCGAGTCCCTCTTCTGCGCCCTGATCTCATAACCCGACGCAACTAGCCCCCCTCTGATGAGTGGGGGCTGTCGAGCGTAGCGAGACTGGGGGAGAGACCCCGTAACGCACAGCCCCCAGTACGTCACACATATGAGCGATACTGGGACGTATGAAGATTTCCGCCGATTTCACCGTCATCCCGGACGATTTCGCCAAGGCCGCGGCCCCTGAATATTTCAATGGTGGCGTGCCTGTGGTCTCCTTCCCGTTCTACATCGATGATGTGGATCCCGAGGCCCGCTACCTGCACTGGGAGTTCGTGGACCCGGATTCGATTCCGGTCTGCGGCTTCGAGTGGATTCACTGGTCCGTGGCCAATCTGCCGATTGATGCGCTGATGTACGACTTCAATGATTCGCATGCGTTGGCCATCCCGCCGGACTTCTCCCGTCAGCTGCCGGCCATGATTCCCGAGACCGTGCAGGGGTGCAACTCCTCGGCCTCCAAGTTCTTGGGCCGCAGCACTGACCCGGCGGTGATCATGCGGTACAACGGTCCGCAGCCGCCGGACAAGGATCATGAGTACTACCTGCAGGTGTGGGCCACCAAGAAGCCGTTGCCCGGCTTGAATCAGGGCTTCTGGCTCAACGAGCTGTTGCACGCGCTGCGCAACAGCGGTGAAGTGCCCGACACCGACGGCATCTTCCTGACCGGCAAGGCGTGAGCCACATGAGCCCCCGCAGGCGGGGGCTGTCAGCATCACTGACTGGGGGTGGGTCAGTACAAAACCACCTTCAGTCCGACTTCGTCGTCCAGCTCCCGCCAGTGGGAGCGTGACCACAACAAAGAAAGGACACCATCACACTATGGCCTGCACCACGATTCTGGTAGGTAAAGACGCGAGCTATGACGGCTCGACCATCATCGCCCGCAACGAGGATTCCGCGAACGGCGAGTTCAACCCGAAGCGCTTCATCGTCGTGAAGCCGGAGGAACAGCCGCGCGAATACAAGTCGGTGATCTCCCACCTAACCATCACCCTGCCGGACGACCCGCTGCAGTACACCGCCGTGCCGAACGCGGACCTCAAGGAAGGTATTTGGGGCGAGGCCGGCGTCAACGAGGCGAACGTGGCGATGAGCGCCACCGAAACCCTGACCACCAACGAGCGCGTGCTCGGCGCCGACCCGTTCGTGGAATACACGCCGGCCAAGGGCGATGAGCCCGAGGTGCCCGGCGGCATCGGCGAAGAGGACTTCCTGACCATCGTGCTGCCGTATGTCAAGACCGCACGCGAGGGCGTCCAGCGCCTCGGCGCGCTGCTTGAGGAATTCGGCACCTACGAGATGAATGGCGTCGCCTTCTCCGACTCCAACGAAATCTGGTGGCTGGAAACTGTGGGCGGCCATCACTGGATTGCCAAGCGCGTGCCGGACGAGGCCTACGTGACCATGCCGAACCAGCTCGGTATCGACGAATTCGACCTTGAGGACGCTCTGGGTGACCAGGAAGCGCACATGTGTTCCGAAGACCTTGCCGAATTCATCGAAACCAACCATTTGGACCTCGCGGTGGAGAACACTACCCCGTTCAACCCGCGCGATGCCTTCGGCTCCCACTCCGACTCCGACCACGTGTACAACACCCCGCGCGCCTGGTACATGCAGCGCTTCCTCAACCCGTACGACGAGGTGTGGGACGGCCCGGACGCCGACCACAAGCCCACCTCCGACGACATCCCGTGGGCCCGTCAGCCTGAGCGCAAGGTGACCATCGAGGATATCAAGTACGTGCTGAGCTCCCACTACCAGGGCACCCCGTTCGATCCGTACGGCCAGCTGGGCGATGAGCGCACCCGCCACATGTACCGCACGATCGGCATCAACCGCCAGAGCCAGCTCGCGGTGATGCAGATCCGCCCGTACCGCCCGCAGGCCTCCCGCGCCATCCAGTGGATGGCATACGGCTCCAACCCGTTCAACACGCTGGTACCGTTCTTCCCGAACGTGGACACCACGCCCGCCTACCTTGAGGACACCACCACCCGCGTGACGTCCGAGAACTTCTACTGGGCCAACCGCATCATCGCCGCCCTGTGCGATGGCGCCTTCCGCTCCACGTCCAACGCCGTTGAGCGCTACCAGGAGAAGACCGGTGCGATGGGCCACCGCTTGGTCGCCGCCACCGACGAGCAGATCGCCCGTCTGGGCTTGACGGCCGCCGAGGAAGCCGCGCAGTCCGCCGCTGAAGAGGAATTTGAGGCCGACAACGTGGATGGCGATGTGCAGCCGATGACCCCGGACGAGACCATCGCCGCGCTGCGTAACCCCGAGGTGCGCGAGATTCTCGCCGCCGCCAACCAGACCATGGCCGACCAGCTCAAGGAGGAAACCGAAAAGCTGCTTGACTCCGTGCTGTACACTCGCAGCATGGAAATGAAGAACGGCTTCCACATGTCCGACTTTTAGTCCGTATTGAGCTCCCCTCCCTGAGGGGAGCTGACCGCGAAGCGGACTGAGGGGGCTAAGCCGTTAAGAAAACAGCCCAGTGGGCTGTTTTTAGGCGAAGAGGCGGCGACTGCCGCCCCACCACCCCGCCCCACCACACAAACACAGAAAGGCTTTATATGACCACCATCGAAGACTTCACCAGCCAGTACGGTCTGGTCCAGAAGATCGACGCATTCGGCTACATGAAGTACCTGGCCGAGAACCCTGACGCCCCGCGCAAGCACGGCAAGGTGGTGCTCGTCACCGCCGATACGCCGCTCAAGGCATCGCGCGGAGAAGGCAAGACCACCACGACCATCGCCCTGATCGACGCTCTGAACAAGCGCGGCATTGATGCGACCGCCGTGCTGCGTCAGCCGAGCATGGGCATCACCGCAGCCGGTTCCAAGGGCGGTGCCTCCGGCGGCGGCAAGGCTTCCCTGACCCACCCCGAGCTCATCGACTGGGGTCTGTGCGGCGAAATGGGCGCCATCGAGGCGGCCCAGAACCTGCTCGTCTCCTTCGCCGAGAAGGCCATCGATGACGGCAAGCTCGACACGATTCTCGTGCCGCGTGTCTCCGAGGTGCCGAGCCGCTCCCTGCGCTCCACCGCCGTGGACTACGGCAAGGGCAACGTGCCGGAGAAGGTCGTGCTCACGCCGACCTGCGAGCTCATGCAGATTGTGGTGCTCTCCCGCTCGATGGACGAGATTTCCGAGCGCGTGTCCAAGATGATCGCCGGCACCAAGGACGGCAAGGCCGTGACCTTCGGCGAATTCGTGGACCTGTGGCGTATCACTGGCATTTTGGCCGACGCGGTCAAGCCGGCCAAGACCGAAACCGTAAACGGCTCCCCGGTCTACGTGCACGGTGGCCCGTTCGCCAACGTGTCCATCGGCATTCCGACGCTGGTCTCCGTGGAAATGGCCTGCGCCCTGCATGACGTGGTCATCGTCGAGGCCGGCTACGGCACCGACGCCGGCGCCCAGAAGTGGCTGGACATCGCCTGCCGCGAATACGGCGCGCAGTGGCCGTCCGCCGCCATCGTGGTGACCCGTGCCTCCACCTGGCGCGACGATCCCGAGCTGGCCTGGCGCTACCCGTTCCACGTGCAGCGCCTGGAGAACCTGGACATTCCGACCTTCCCGCTCATCAACCTGTGGGAAGGCGAGGACGATCAGGTTCCGTCCCTGAAGGCCACCGCCGACGAGCTGGGCTTCCGCACGCCGATCATCGGCAACCTGTTCCGCGACGGCGGCGAGGCGCTGGCCCCGCAGCTTGACGGTTTCGTCGACGCGTTGCAGAACGGCTCCATGCCGGCCGAACCGTACTCGCACAAGGGCATGGCCCTGACCGAGAACGCCAAGTGGGTGGCCGAGAACGCCTACGGCGTACCGGCCGAGCGCGTGATTTACAAGCCGGGCTTCACCGAGTCCGTGTCCGAGGCCATGGAACTGTGCCAGAGCGCAGGCATCTCGCTGGACGATCTGGCGTTCGTGGCGGTCAAGTCCCCGGCGACCATGACCGACAACGACCGTGCCCCCGAAGAAGAGCGCACCGTGACCCTGAAGAAGGTCGAGGTGCATGCCGGTGCCGGTCTGGTCCACGTCAACCTGACCACCAGCCTCACCACCCCCATGCCCAAGATCGTGTGATGACAGGCACAAGGTGAGGTAACTCGCTTTCGAGGGGCGGATTTCCGGTTTTCCGGAGGTCTATCTGCGTTTCGAGGGGCTCTTCGATTGCGAAACCCGGAGTATGACCATTGAAATTGCAATGTTTATACTCTGGGTTTCTTGTTTTAAAAGCCCCTTGAAACGCTAGTAGAGCTTCTGAATGTTGGAAATCAGCCCCTTGAAACGTAGAAAGCCCGCCGCCGGCGGGCTTTCTACATCTGAGCTTCCCTCTTTGAGGGGAGCTGCCAGCGAAGATGACTGAGGGGAGCCAGAATTTGCTACCCTGAGCCGTTAAACGGAAAGCCCGGTGGGCTTTCCGTAGGCGATGCGAGCAGCTATGCTGCGAGGGGAATGGTGGCAACTAGAAGTTGCTACCATTCCAGCCCCAGTCGGTGGTGGCGGTGTAACGGATGTAGGTGCGGTCCTCGGGAATGCCGAGCGTGGAGTTCAGCGCGGCCATAATGCTCTCGGTCAGCTTTTCCCAAGCAGAGCCCGGCACGGAGCGGCCGAACACGTTGACCTCCACATAGGCGGCGGGCTGGTCATCGCTACCGCCGAAGTAAATCGGCATATTGTCTTCGAACGGGCACATCAGCCAGCCCTCGGACTTGCCCGGCACGGCGGTAATCGCCTTGCCATAGGCGGCCTTCAGTGCCTCGCGCTGCTCAGGGGTGGTGGACACGGACACATGAGTGTGAATAACGGGCATAATTCCTCCTTGATTCGGTTCGCTTCCAGTCTAGCCTCAGCGGCTGCTGTTGAACATGGCATGCGGATGTAGGAAGCTGCTTGCAGAACGGACCGGGGCAAGGCCAATTGGGGAGATTATTGGCCTTTCCAGCCAATATATGTTCCGCAGTCAGCCCAATAGTGTTGAATACCCTTGTGAGAAAACTGATTGAACAACTGATGAAGTTCGGCATTGTGGGCGTCATCGCCTTTGTTATCGACTGGGGTATCCTCAACCTATTGGTTGGCATATTCCACATGCACAACGTGCTGGCTGCCACCATCTCTTTCATCATCTCGCTGATTTTCAACTATCTGGCGAGCATGAAATTCGTATTCAAGCATCGTGATGACATGGCGCGCTGGATGGAGATCCTTATCTTCGTGGCGGGCGCTGTAGTCGGTCTGTTCATGAATGACGCGATTATCTGGATTTCCACTTATGGCATGAACCACGATGCCTATGTATCGCAGCATGCCGAATATCTGTTGCGCACCAATATCGGCAAGCTGGTGGCCACTGCCGTGGTAATGATCTGGAACTTCTTGATTCGCAAGTGGCTGCTCGACGATACGCACACCAATGCGATGAACCGTCTGAAGTCCGCTGAAAATCGATTGAATGCCGAGGAGCTTGAAGCCAAGTGGCAGAACAGCTTCTCCCACAAGCTCGGCATCTGGTCCCTGGAACACACGCCCAAAGGCTGGCCGAAGTAGCGGTTTGACGTATTAAGCCCCCCTCGTCAGAGGGGGGCTTAATTTTTGTCTCACACACTCACTTCAGTCAAGGTCGGCTGCTCGGTGGAGCCCTTGATCTGCTTGAAGCCAATCAGCGCAATCGCCAGCGAGACCAGTGCCAAAGTGGTCACCACCATGAAGCCGCCATGCGAGCCCATGCGGTCGATGAACTGGCCGGCAATCGCCGAACCGGCGGAGGAGCCGATAGAATTCATCGCACCCATCCACGCCATGCCCTCGGTCAAGCGAGAGGGCGGCACCAGATGCAACATGAGCTGGTTGCCGTTGATCCACGTCGGGGCCTGGCATACGCCAATAATCAAGTAGATGATCATGATCACCCACAGATGCTTGGCGAACAGGAACGTACTGATGCCGATGTTCACCACGGCCAGGCAGAAGTAGAAGCGCTTCCACAGGGCAATCGACCAGTTCTTCGCGCCATACACCAATGCGCCCATCAGCGAGCTGAAGGAGAAGCAGGCAAACACAAAGCCCGTGTACTGCTTCATATTCGCTTCGGTGGCGAACGCAATAATCGAGATGCCCGTGGCCGACTGGAATGCGCCCAAACCGAACCAGGTGACGCACACCGCAATCAGACCCGGACCCCAAATGGACGCCTTCTTGCCCGAACGCGCATCGGCGACCGCCTGCTTAATGGCTGCGTTAATCGTGGCCTCATCGGTCACGCCTTCACGCTCAAGACGGCGGCGGGTCTCCTCGGCGGCGGTTTCCGCCTTCAGCGCCTCAGCCTTGGCGGCCTCGCGCTCACGGTATTCCTTGCGGGAGATGCCCTCGGCACGCGCCAGCGCGGTCTGCGACGGTGGCTCAGTGGTCAGCTCGGTCAGGAACATCAGCGCACCGATCACCACGCACATGCCGGTGAACGAGAACGCCAGCAAACCGGAGATCACGGCCAGCGTGGAGGCCAGCGGATTGCCGATCACCCACATGCATTCGTCGAGCACGCCGCATAGTGACAGCGCGCGGTTCGTGCGCTCCCGGTCACCCTTAAGAATCTTGGTCCAGCGCGCGCGGCTCATCGCGCCCCACGGCGGAATGGCGGCCAGGAACGGCGTCAGACAGTACAGCACCCATTCCGGCGCGCGGTTGGTAATCGCCGTCACCAGCGCGATGGCGGCCACAATCCAAACGATAATCGTCGGAATCGAGACCTGCCTCTGGCCGAACTTGTCGGTCAGCTTGCCTAGCAGCGGCGTGGCCACGGCCAGCGCAATCGCCTGAATGGCGGTGAGCATGCCGGCCAGCGAATAGTTGCCGTAATAATGCTGTACGGAAATGGTGATGGTCATGCCGACCATCGGGAATGGCATGCAGGCGATGACCGAGCCGATGGAATAACGGGCGGTATGCGGAATGCGCAGTAGTTCCGCATACCCACCAAAAACTTTGTGGCCTGCTTCCTTGATGCCGGCCAGAATGGCGCCCGAGTTCGAGTTGGACGAGTTATTGGACATAACAGCACTACGCTCCTTTCCGCTCCCGATTGGATGTTCCCCGCTGACGTGGCGTTGCCGGCGAAGCCCTCATCGAATGATGTGTTGTCCATGGTCGCGCAAAGTTTGCGTCGGATTTTCCCCCATCCGCATATTTGCGTCATGGATACTCTACGGGTGTCCACTCCGCGACACGCGGTAGATTGGGGATATTAAGACAACGTTCTTATGCCCTTCAGGGCGGGAAGCAGAAAGGCGACTCATGAGCGCTACTACCATCCATTTCGTCCGGCATGGCAAGGTATATAACCCCGACCATCTGCTCTATGAGCGACTGCCCGACTTCCATCTTTCCGACCTTGGCCGTCGCATGGCTCAAGCCACCGCCACGTACTTGGCCAGGAATCCCCAAACCAATACGATTGCAGCCGTCTACTCCTCGCCGCTCGACCGTACGCGCGAGACCGCCGGCGCGATTCTCGATGCGCTGAACCCCGTGCGCGAGGCTCGTGGCGAGGCTCCGCTCACGCTCACTACTGATGAACGGGTGATTGAGGCCGGCAACGAGTTCCGTGGCAAGCGCATCGGCCATGGCGAGGGCGCGCTGTGGAAGAACGGCAACTGGAAGCTCGTCACCAACCTGTACAAGCCGAGCTGGGGCGAGTCCTATCAGCACATCGCGGCGCGTATGGACGACTTCGCCCGCGAGAAGGTGGCCCAGCACCCCGGCGAGCAGATTGTGGTGGTCAGCCACGAATCGCCGATTTTCAGTTATCGCCATTATCTGGAGACCGGCCACCCCGAGCACTGGATGTTCCTGCGGCACACGGCGCTCGCCTCCGTGACCTCGGTGACGTACGACAACGAAACCGGCCGTGTGATGTCAATCACGTATGTCGACCCAGCGGCCAACGTCAAGTAACGGCACACTGGTGTTAGGACATTGGTTCCCCTCAGAGAGGGGAGCCAAGACGCACTGCAATCGAGTGGTGGACGCAAAGGAGCATAGATGACCATTGAACTCAATCGTGAGGCAATCGCACAGGTCGCGGCATTGCCGGCGGTAACTGAGGCCGCCGAAGCCGGCTCGGCGCTGATCAGCCTGTGGCCGCTGACCGAAGCCATGCAGATGGACAATGACGCAAAGTACGCGGAGAACCTGCAGGTGCGCGTCACCCGTGCATTCGCCCGCATCCTGACCGGCGAGGACGTCACCGTGCCGGACGCCGAGTTCGTCTACGAAGGTGCCGATGAGATTCCCGGTCGCCCGCAGAGCATCGTGGACGCCCTGCTCGCCGCCAATGACGCCTACGATACGATGGCCGGGTATTGCACATCCGGTGATGCGCGGCTGGTCTTCGACGCCGCCGCGACGCTGGGCGTCCATTGGAGCGACTCCGTCGCGCACGCCGTCCGCGCCACGATAGCCGACGTGGAGTCGCAGATCGAAGCCGACGCCGTTCAGGGCCGCCTGGCCGCGTCCGGCGAGCCTGAGGACGTCGCCGACCGTTTCGCCACCGCACTCGCCGTATGCGATGCGTTGTTGGGTGTGGTGGCCGAAGACGCCGGCGCCGACGCCCGGGCTCGGGCGACCGCCGTGCTGCCGATCCTGCTGTACGTCAATGAGTTGCGCGAACAGTGCTCGATTCCGCGCATCTGCCTGACCGATCGGCAGATTTCAGGGCTTCTCGATGCCCGTGCCGGGTCCGGGGACGACGGGACCCTGGCCGCCACCGCCGCGTACATCGCCCCTTTGGCCCGCGACGAATGGGCCAAGCATCGTGACGATGTGCTTTGGGATCCGGGTGAGGCCAAGAGGAGGGCCAAGGAGGAGGACGAGAAGCGCAACAAGGAGGCTTTGGCCGCCAAGTTCGCCCACATCAAGGACGATCCGGGCAAGGAGGCCGTGGAGCTGTAGCCGGTGCCGGGCGTCGCGGGCGGCGTCGCGCGCCGTCGTCTTGCGATTGTTTTGCCATCGTTTTCGCCGCGGCGGTATCCTATGGGGTGAACAGTATCGTCCGTGCAATGGAAGTGGAAGATTTATGGACAACGATGTCAATCTGCGCACGCTTGTCAACGATGGCGGCAGCGCGGTAATCAGCGATTACGGGGCGCATCTGCTGCGCTGGGCCCCGACAGGACAGCCGGATGTGGTATGGACGCCGAGCACGTGGCGCATCGAACCTGGCAAGCCGCTCGGCGGCGGGGTTCCGATCTGCTTTCCGTGGTTCGGGCCCGGATTCGCGCATGGCCGGCAGCTGGCGATCACGCCATCCCACGGATTCGCAAGGGTGCGCCGGTGGACGCTGGATGAGGAGGGGTTCACCGATGACCGGGTGCGGTATGTGATGGATTCCGAGTGTCTGACGGATGGCGAAGTGCCGTGGCTTGACGACGAGCCAGAGGCGCGCTTCCGCGCCACATACGACGTGCATGCCGCTGACACGCTGACGATGAGCCTGACCGTCGTCAATACCGGTGATGTTCCGATGTCGTATGAGGCCGCGCTGCATTCCTATCTGCATGTGGGAGACGTATCCGACGCCGGTCTGGTGGGTCTGCGGGGGGCGACGTATCTGGACGCCACCGAGACCGGTTTCCCGCCGCGATTGCAGGAGCCGGAGGCGGTGACGTTCGGCGAACGGCCGGTGGATCGCGTGTATTATTCGGATTCGTCCGTGCAGTTGCGCGACGCCGTTCTGGGCCGCGTGGTGCATATCGTCAAATCCGGCTCGCCGCAGACCGTGGTATGGAACCCGGGCAAGGAAGGGGACCATATGCGTTGCGCCAGACCGGGCGAATGGCGTGGTTTCGTGGCGGTGGAGGCGGCGGCATGCCGCGACCGCGGTGTGACGTTGGCGCCGGGGGAGTCGCATACGCTTTCCCAGACGTTGTCGGTGGAGACGCTTGACGTGTGATGATGCACGGCGGCGCGGCATGCGGCCGACGATGACGGTGAGGCCCCGTTCGTCTCGAGCGGGGCCTCACCGTTGATGCACGTCGCTTCAGCGGGTTTCGCCGGAGTCCGGGCCGGCGTTCTCGTGTTCGGGCGGCACTTGGCCGTATTGCGGGGCCGGTGCGTATTGTGGAGTCTGCCCGTATTGTGGGTTCTGCCCATACGTGGGGACGGTCTGGCCGAAGTCTTGGGCGGGGGTGCCGGGAGCCGGGAATCCCGGGGCGGCGGAGGCACCGTACGGCATACCGTAGGCGTTTTGGGGTGCGGCGCCGATCGCCGCGTCGTCGTCGAACCGTGCGCCTTCCGGCTTGGAGGGCAGGGCCATGAACACAATGCCGGTGACCGCGCTGGCCAGCATGATCAATCCGCCGATGGCCAACGCGCCGAAGCCGCCGGTTGCCAGAGCCTCATAGCCGTAGCCATAACCGTAATCGTAGTTGTGGCCGATGGCGCCGATGGCGCCGTACAACGCCGCGCCGCCGCCGACGATCATGATGAGCAGTCCCAGAGTCATCATGCCGCAGAAGACGGCGACCCACCAGCCGGGCTTGTTCGTATCGTGCAGGCGGCGGACGGCGAGCGCCAGGCCGGGGACGACGATGGCCAGGTTCCACAGGCTGGTGAGGAAGTCCAGCCTGCCGTCCGTGACGTCGCCGAGCAGGGACAGCAGGGCGTTGATGATGACGGCGGCCAGCGTCCACCACCAGAATTCACTGCGGGAGGCGCGTCCCCTGAACACCGTGTATTTCTGCCAGAAGCGGAGGAAGGCTTCGGAGAAGGGGCATCCGTAGTACGGCTTGTTCAGCGGCACCGCGCCGGTGGGGGCCGCGTACTGGTTGTAGGTGGGGGGAACCTGGCCGTAGGCGGGGGACGGCTGGGCATAGGGATTGGCGTTCGGAGCGGACTGGCCGTAGGACTGGCCATACTCCTGCTGGCCATAGTTGGGTTGGCCGTAGATGGGCTGGCCGTAGGGTTGCTGCTGCGCCGCTGACGCCGGGGCGGCGAAACGACCATGATCCTGCCCCGCAGGCGCCGCGGTGGGGGCTCCATATTCGGGCGTGCCTGAGTGGTGTTGGATGGGGTCGCCGTTGGGCGTGGGCGTGGGTGGTGCGGGCACGTTGCTGGGATCGGTCATTGATTCCCCTTTCATAAGACGATTGCGTCCCTCCATTCTCTCATTGAGCGGGCGCGGCGTTCAACATCCACGCCGAATGGTGTTCCGTCGGCGCTCTTCATCATTCCCATGCTGCAACTTGGCCGCTTGCCCATCCAAACGATGCTGCGATGCGGAACAGGAAACGATTGCGATCAGCGGAATGGTGGGTTCTCGTGGTGGTTGCAACATCTGATCTACCGCAAGGAGTATCAGGTGTTGCAACGTTCACTAGAACTCGCCACCCCGTCGCTTCGTACCTAAGGATAGCCGTTTCCTCACATTCCGACGAAGCGATCGAAGTATTGGCGGAACCGTTCGACGACTCGGCTCTTCATCAGCTCGTATGCGTTGCTCGGCGCGAAGCGTGACACAGGGGGCAGCATCGACACTATTCTGGTGCCGTCCGTGTCGACATAGCCTTCCTTGAAGCAGTCGATGATGAACTGCTCGGCCAGTCCCGTCTTCAGGTGCTCCTCGCTGACAATGCGCTCGAACTCCTCCTGCTTCTTGCGGACGATGTATTCCTTCCAGTCGCGCTGCACGTCCGTGCCTGAGGACAGGGACTCGACGAACGAGTCGATGAGGTCCTTTTTGCTGCGCAGGTCAGGCGAAGACATGATGGTGCGGCTGATGTCCGCGAGGATCGACTTGTCCTCCATATGCCCGTCATGGTATTTGGCTACGAGTTCGAGGATGTAATCGATGTTCACCTCGATCTGTTTTACCAGTTCGGCTTCGAAGACAACGTCGTCGTTGATGATTTCCTTGTCGGCTTCCTCATGCGAACGCCGCTGTTGGTAGAGGTCGATGTACAGGCTCTGGTAGTCCTGCAGGTCGCGCAGACTCAGCACATCATCATTGGAGAAATCGTCGAAAGCCTGCAGGATGTTGCGCAGCCGCAGGATCGAGCCGAATAGGGTGAGGAAATCCTTCTGCGCCTGTTCTCCGACGATTTCCTCGCCCAAGGGGAACCGCTTGAGCAGCTGCGAGACCTTCTCGGTGTATGCAGCGAGATATTCCGCATATGGCTTAAGCACCACCGTGCCCTTGGCGTCCTTGTCCCCGAACAGAGCCAAGGCGTCATCCACCTCCTGCCGCAGATCACGGAAGCAGACGATGTTGCCGAAGGTCTTCACCGAGTTCAGGATGCGGTTGGTGCGGCTGAACGCCTGCATCAGGCCATGCTGCTTCAGGTTCTTGTCCACCCACAGGGTGTTGAGCGTCGTGGCGTCGAAGCCGGTAAGCAGCATGTTCACCACGATGGACATATCCAGGTCGCGGTTCTTGAGCCTGAGGCACAGATCCTTGTAATAGTTCTCGAACTGGTCGGGTGCCGTGCTGAAGCTGCTGCCGAACATTCGGTTGTAATCGCAGATCGCGGCGTCGAGGAAATCCCGCGATGACTGGTCAAGACCAGCGGTCTCGAAGTCCTCGTCATCAATGAAGCCCTGCTCGCCGGGATCGGCCTCGTTCGGCGCGAAACTGTAGATCAAGGCGATTTTCAACGGTTCCCCACCGCGCTCGGCCTGCTGGCGCTGGAACTCGGTGTAATACTGCTTGGCCATGCCGATGGAATCAGCCGCAAACAGCGAATTGAAGCCGCGGACGCGTCGTTCCTTGAGCATGTAACTGGATTGCCGCTTGGTTTTCTGGTCGAAATGGTCGAGCACATACGACGCGACCGCGCTCACGCGCCGCGGATCGCTCAGCGCCTTGGCTGCGTCGATGCCATACACCTGCTCATCCCTGACGTCTTCCTTACGGCGCACCGTATCCACGTAGCCGATGCGGAACGGCAGCACGTTGCCGTCCTTGATCGCATCTACCACCGTGTATGAGTGCAGACAGTCGCCGAACGCCTGTCCGGTGGTGCGCAGGTCGGGGGAGCCACCGGTTTTCGCGTTCACGGCGAAGATGGGCGTGCCGGTGAATCCGAACAGATGATAGTTCTTGAAATGCTTGGTGATGGCGGTATGCATCTCTCCGAACTGGCTGCGATGGCATTCGTCGAAAATCAGCACCACATGCTGCGCGTAGACATAGTGCTTGGGATTGCCGCGGATAAATGAGGAAAGCTTCTGAATCGTGGTGACGATGATCTTCGCGTCGGGGCTGGCGAGCTGATCGGCAAGCACCTTGGTGCTCTTGTTGGAGTTGACCGCGCCCTTTTTGAAACGTTCGTATTCCTTGATGGTCTGGTAGTCGAGGTCCTTGCGGTCCACGACGAACAGCACCTTGTCGACGCTATCCATGTTGCTGGCGAGCTGCGCCGTCTTGAAACTTGTCAGCGTCTTGCCGCTGCCTGTGGTATGCCACACGTATCCACCCGCCTCGGGCGTGCCGAGCTTCTTCGGATCGTATTCACTGATGAGAATGCGGTTGAGAATGCGTTCGGTGGCCGCGATCTGGTACGGGCGCATCACCAGCAGGTCATGCTCGGCGGTGAACACGCAATATCGCGTCAGGATATTGAGCAATGCATGCCGGGCGAGGAAGGTTCTGGCGAAACCCGTCAGGTCGGCGATGACGTGGTTGCGCCCGTCGGCCCACCAGCTGGTGAATTCGAAACTGTCGGAGCTCTTCTGCGAACGGCCTGTTGCGGGACGGCCCTCCATTTCATGGATGTGCTTGAAGCGCGTGGTGTTGCTGTAGTACTTGGTGTGCGTGCCGTTCGAGATGATGAAGATCTGGGCGTACTCATAGAGTCCCGATCCGGCCCAGAAGCTGTCGCGCTGGTAACGGTTGATTTGGTTGAACGCCTCCTTGATCGCCACGCCCCGTCGCTTCAGCTCGATCTGCACCAACGGCAGGCCATTGACCAGAATCGTCACATCATACCGGGTCGGGTGGCTGCCACCCTCCTCCTCGAACTGGTGAAGCACCTGGAGGCGGTTGCTGTGAACATGCACCTTGTCGATGAGACGAATGTTCTTCGTCGTACCATCATCACGGTTCAGGATCTGGATGTTGTCTTCCTGGATCAGCCGGGTCTTGTCCTCGATGCCCGCCGTCGAAGAGGCGATGACCTCGTGGAAGAAATGCGACCACTCATTGTCGGTGAACCGGACATCGTTCAGCTTCTCAAGCTGGGTGCGCAGGTTTGCGATCAGTTCGGATTCCGTATGCGCGGAAAATCGTTCATAGCCTTGGGATTCAAGGATCCGCAGCAGCTCCTCCTCCAGATCCGCTTCGCTTTGGTACGCGGTCTCACGGCCGTGGCTAGGCTCGTATTCGGCCACCACGGTGCTTTCCGCGCCCTCGGCCACGAGCTTGTACGACTTGCCACCATCCGGCAGATCCATATCCGACCGCTCCGTCATCATGGGCTCCTTCTTCATCCGTATTTATCCGCCATCCTACTCAAAGGAATTCGGATTCCGCAGCGCATATGGGATTCCTGGATCCTGCGGCTTATTCCCAATGCAGGGCCGTCCTGATTCCAGAGGCGTATGCCTCATTCGAGTCGAGGAAGCGACGAATCACCATGGCGTAGCCATCGTCGCCCTCGATATTCCGCACAAGATACATGAGCGCAAGCAGCGACGACGCCACGGATTTCTCGCCGTATTCGAAATCAGCGAACGCGGTTTTCATGTCACGCGTCATAGGCGACGGGATGACCATCTCCCGATGCCACAGTCTGGCATGATGCGAGCACAGATTGCGCAGATAAACCATGGCATGCACGACCTCCGAGGAAGTCCGCAGATTGGTGCGTAATCCGACTGATCTGTACAATTCCCTGAGCGCCTTGGCATCCGTGTGCAGGGAAAGCATTCGGGAAAGCGTATCGAACGGGAACGTCTCGACGGCCGCCCACACGGGCACCGGTCCGCCTTTGCGCCGGTAATGCCGCATGCATACCTCGTTGGACATCTTCATCCATTTGTCCATGTTGCGCAGCAGATTGTCACGCAACAGTTCGCCGCGTTTGCTGCGCACATCCTGATAGGATTCGGGATCCATATACGTGTAGGCGTTGCCGTCTGACGCCAGCAGGTATGCGATTCTCGAACGCAGGGTGAGTTCCACTTTCGCGGTGCCTTTGAGGATGATGTTGCGCAGCTTCTCGTCCATCGCATAGGGAACAAGGAAATCAACGTCCCGAGTGCCCGGCCTGTACCTGTTGTCGCCGGCCGCTGGGTTGACTTGAAAGGAACGGAAGTATCCCGAGAGACGGTAATAGTTGCAGTCGAAGAGCACCTGCCGCAGCTCTGCTTCATCCGTGATCACCAGGCCTCGCTCCGACATCAGGGCGATCATCTGGTCGATGGTCTTCGCGGGCTTGGATTCCGCCCCGATATGAGAAGAGCCCCCTGGTTTGAGCACTGTGAGTAGGCTTAGGGAGCTGCTGTTATCTGCCATGTTAGTCGTGTCCTCACATTTTGAAAAGTCTGCGGCGCGTCCCAGCCATGCTATGCATCCCTATGGTCCGGCAGCCGACCATACACCACTCAACTGTCCCTATGATGGAACGTCACGCGGCGAGCTCATCGAATGACAGCAAACGGTCGCGGTAATACTCGTACTGCTTATGCCGGGCCTCGATCTCGGCGGGCAGGCCGGAACTCAAATCATTGGTGAGCTTGTCAAAACGATCCAGGATGGAGACAATGCGCTGCTGCTCCTCAAAGGGCGGCACGAGGATTCGCAAACCAGCGAGTTCGCTTTTATTAATCGCCGGGGTTCCACCTTCGTGCACAAGGCCTAGGATGTCAGCCTTGTGGGAGCATAGATAGTAATAAACATACTTAATCATGACATCGGAGTGCTTAGAACGCATGACATAGCACAACGGCCCACACCAAAAACGACTCGCCTGATAAGCAACAAAGCCCATGCCTCCCTGCCCCCGGGAAGGAGTTGTTACGCAGTCTCCTTCCTCGCTCCATTCATTGACGAAACCAGACATGGATGTTCCCGCATTGACATAGGGATATTCCCCAAATTCGCCCGCAGTACCATTTTTCCGGCCAACACTTATCTTGCAGAGTTCTCCCAAACTAGCAATTAGGACTCTCTCGAATTTGAGCAGTTCATCACGGTAATGGGTATACTGCTTCCTCCGCGCCTCCAGCTCCGCCTCCAGCTCCGCCTCCAGCGAGCTGAACGAATCCAGAATCCGAACAATCTCCTCCTGCACTGGCAATGGAGGGACGGGAACATGGATTTTGGCCATTGCATCGCCATTTACACGTAGCACTTTTGTACCAGTTATATATTTCTTTTTCTGTGACTGGAACAGCTCCGATTGGAAGCAATAAGATATATATTTTGGATTTTGATGATGCCGGAAAATATAGGCGTCACCGCTAATAGCAATCGGCTCTTCGCCTAGCCATGCGCATGCCTTACAAACATCTTCTTCGTTTTCACTTGTCGTAGCTATAACCAGATCGCCTTTATATGCTTTCTTTCGTTTTTCAGCCAAGTTTGGGTCAATGAATGACTTCGTATGATCAGCAAATAAGCCATAATAGGTATAAATCTGTCCATAATGGATGCACCCGAATCCAGAATCTTGAAAATCCCTCTTCTGAATGCCATTACCTCGAATAAACTCACCTATTTCGCCCAACGTTTGGTGTTTCACCCCATCAGGACAATATTCCGCGATCAAATCGTCAATCCTGCTCATGTTCATGCTCCCGATACTGGCTGAAGGATAGTTCCATGTACTGTTTCCTCATTCTGTATTCCGAGGACTCTGGATACGTTAAGTCCTTGCCTATACGCGCAATAGGACTGAAATAGCATCCGTATGCTTCCAGCACTGGCGAATAGTCAGATGACACGGCGCAAGCAACAGAATTTCGGTTCCTTCCGCCATTCAGCGATAATCGGACTTCGCGAAGTGCTAACTTATTGAATCCTTTTTCATAAAAAAGGTAATTCTCCCCACCGGCGCGGGCATGGGACTTATAGACAAGACAATCAGGGTCCTGGGCCTTGATCATCCTAAGCAATTCCAATTCAGCTTTGTTTAGCGGCGCAGCGTTATCGACCTTGTCGATTATCGCTTGTATCTCGAGATCACGAGCATCCACAAGAACCAATGGTTCTTGATCCATCAAGGTAGGCCATGTGCTGGTCGCATCATCGTACGCTTTGAACAGAATCACATCAGACGAAGCGCCGTGTTTTCTAATTTCAGCTTTTGCTGTTTCCGCACTGCTCGACCAATAAGACAAGCGCTGATTGCCGAATACGCTACTATAGCGCCCACCGGAAGGCAATCTCAGATTCCCCGCATGCAATTCGCTAACTGTTTTCCCGTACATCGAGTGACTGAATTCAACGCAGCGATAGAAGTCGAACTCTTGACTGCATGCCACAGGGATTTCGGGAAGATACTGTGTCCTACCAAAATAGCCCTGTGCCTGAAACGCTTCAACCATTTCAGCTCTCCAAATCCGCGATGATGGCGTCGATCTGGGTGCGGAGTTCGTTCTCTCGTGCCACGATGTCGGAGATCTGCCGGTTGAGTGCGGTGATGTCGATCTTCTCTCTCGTGTCTTTGGGTTGCACGTAGCTGCTGACCGACAACACGTAATCGTTCTTACGGATGTCTTCAAGCGAGGCGACGGCGGAGAAATGCTCAACGGGTTCGCGTTTTACATAGGCGTCCATGATGGCGGCGATGTCGTCGGGTGAAAGTTGGTTTTGGTTGCCGACGTGTACAAACCGTTCCGACGCGTCGATGAACAGCACGCTGTCGTCGTTCTTCGATTTCCTGAGCACGATGATGCAGGTGGCGATGGAAGTGCCGAAGAACAGGTTCGGCGGCAGTTGAATCACTGCGTCGATGAAGTTTTTCTCCAGCAGGTATTTGCGGATTTTCTGTTCCTTGCCGCCGCGGTAGAGCACACCGGGAAACTCGACGATGGCCGCGGTGCCGTCGGCCGCCAGCCAGGAGAGCATGTGCATGGTGAACGCCAGATCGGCCTTCGACTTCGGTGCAAGCACGCCGGCCGGGGCGAATCGCGGATCGTTGATCAGTGTGGGGTTGTCGTCGCCCTCCCACTTGGTGGAGTAGGGCGGGTTGGACACGATTACCTCGAACGGTTCGTCATCCCAGTGCTGTGGATTGATCAGCGTGTCACCGTAGGCAATGTTGAAATGGTCGTAGTTCACATCGTGCAGGAACATGTTGATGCGGCACAGGTTGTACGTGGTCAGGTTCTTCTCCTGGCCGAAAAACCCTTGCCGGACTTTATCCTTGCCCAGCACTTTGATGGATTGCAGCAGCAGGGATCCGGAACCGCACGCCGGGTCGTAGACCTTGTTCACTTCGCTCTTGCCGTGGGTGGCGATGCGGGTCAGCAGCTCGCTGACCTCCTGCGGTGTGAAGAACTCGCCACCGGACTTGCCGGCGTTCGCCGCGTACATGGTCATCAGATACTCATACGCGTCACCGAACGCATCAATTGTGTTGTCCGCAAAGCTCTCCGTGCCCAAGTCCAGATTACCGATGGCGTTGAGCACCTTCACCAATTTAGCGTTACGTTCCACCACGGTATCGCCGAGCTTGCGGCTGTTCAGGTCCAAATCGTCGAACAGGCCGCGCAGACTGGATTCCGAGCGGGAGCCGATGGCTGAACCCTCGATATTCTTGAACACCCGCTGCAGCGTCTCGTTCAGGTTCTCGTCCGCATCGGCACATCTGCGCACGTTGGCGAACAAATCGGACGGGAGGATGAAATAGCCCTTTTCCTCCACCATCGACTTGCGCACCTGCTCGGCCGTGGCATCGTCCAGCTTGGCGTAGTCGAAATCCGCATCGCCGGCCTGGTGCTCGTACCCGTTGAGGTATGAGGTGATGTCTTCGGAGATGAACCGGTAGAACAGGAACCCCAACACATACTGCTTGAAGTCCCAACCGTCCACCGAGCCACGCAGCACATTGGCGATATTCCAAATCGCCTTATGCAATTCCGCGCGCTGCGCGCTGCTATTCGTCATGTCATGCCTTCTTTAAAACCGTAAAGTATAACCCCCAACGATACCAAGTGCGCAGGTTCACACACCGGTCGCGTTGTCTCAATGAAAGCGCGACGACTTCGCCGGGCTGCGATACTGGCGGTTCGCCACGGAACGCCGTCGCGTCCGGCGCGCGCGGCACAATAGGGGATTATGACTGATGCTGAAAACACCAAACCCGAACTG
>OBXB01000039.1_pt1 | contig 38708 bp, 35 predicted proteins | sample 1476581 | NCBI WGS metagenome assembly OBXB01 (sample SAMEA2580147, study PRJEB22360) | human gut metagenome | biome: human gut; feature: human-associated habitat; material: faeces | place: Denmark | collected 2008/2010
GCGTAGCGGATCCCGTCAGCCACTTTTGCCATCAGTCTCTCGCTTTTAAAAGCTCCGCCAGCGGATCAACATCATCCGGTCCGGCGATATTTACTTTAGCCCGGCTTGCCGGTGACATACCAAACTCTGCAAGCATTGCCCGGATCCGCTTCCAGGCATCCGCTTTCATTGCCGCCGCGGGGTGCGCCTTAATCAGTACATCACCGCTCTGCGTTTTCGTGCGGTAGGTATACCCCTCAACATCGAGTGTTTCGCAGTGATGCCGATATTCGGTGTAGGCTTCCACCAGCAACTCGAGCGCACGCGCATCAAGCTGAGAAATGATCCCTTCCGCATTCAGCTCTTCCGCCATTCGCCTGAACCAGTACTTCCCCTGAGCCCCTAAATGCTGCGGAATTTTAGGAAGACCTTTTTCATCCTTTTTAGCGGTTTTTTTGTGGTCTTTAACGGGGCGCTTTGAGGGGTTGCCTCGAATCAAATGCAGGTGTGGCGGGGTTTTCGGAGGTCCTGACATAATCGGTCTTACCTATCAATCGTTTGTTCACATTTCCAAAAAAAGTTTTCGAACCTGCGGCGATGTGAGGAAGGGTCAGGCGGCGGTACTGAGCAGCCAGGGTTGCAGAGATTTGACCCGCCCCTCCCCTACAGATGGGAACTGTTATCAATTGATGCGTTCGCGCGCTGTTTTTGCTTTATGACAGGGCCAGCACAGACTCTGCAGGTTACTGTCTGCATCCGTGCCACCATGAGCTTTCGGAATGATGTGGTCCACAGTTCTGGCTTCAACGGCTCTCCCATTGCGCAGGCAGTTCTGACACAGATGATTATCACGCTTCAGTATGCGCGCACGTATGGCATCCCATTTCGAGCCATAGCCACGCTGGTGGCGGCTCAGTCCGCGTTGATGCTGTACCCATCCTTCGCCACGATGTTTATCGCAGTAACCAGAACTGTCTGTGGTTGTACCTGCACATCCACGCTTACGGCAGGCGCGTGGGATTCGTGATGGCATAAATATCTCACCCCCTGTTCAGTTGAATGACGGGCTGATTCTCGATATGTTCTGCTGTCAGTCTGAAAGTCACAGTGACTGTTGGTGGCTCGCCTCCGCGTGACTCTGTCCTGGCGGAAAGCTGCCCTTCCAGTAACTCACCATCAACTGCAATCCCATACCCTGCGAAATGTTTACCACGATACAGTTTAGCGACCTGAAACTTCATAACTCTTCCTTTTAGACATGTTAGACGTGAACCTGTCGCACGGCAGAGTCGCCGAAAGTTTACGGTTTACCCAGGCTCACAGCTGAAAGCCTTTCTTAGATGTGCACATGCGATATGCTTTGAATGAATTATTAAAAACTTTACTCTTTTTCAAAATTTCGTATCCTGGCTCGTTAATGTTAAAGAATTAAACGTAAGAAAGTAGTATGTTGAATCGCTTATATCAAAATACATAGGACTCAAAATGCCAGAACTCGTTGATCCAACAGACTCATTAATTAGTTTTCAATACGCCTTTTCTAATGGTCTGATTAAGCCTTCACCATGCATAGTTCACCCAAATATGAAGGTGCTTTTGGATGATGCAGAGGGTACACCACGGTTTACTTATGCATTCTTTGAAGGAGAAAATGTTAAAGGTGTTGCTATATATGTCCCTGCAGAGTTTGTTGAAGGTAAACCATGCTTTGGCGTTGGCTATGCAGTAGCCGATGAATATAAAGCGCAAGGCATCGGTACTCAACTTCTCATCGCCAGCATTGAAGAAATGCAATACGGATTTAGAAATTCCTTCAATGAATTCTATGTAGAGGCTATTGTCGGGGTTGGTAATCAAGCCTCCAACAAATTAGCTGCAAAAGTTTTATCTGATACTCCTGAGCCAGGGACAGATTCTTACTCAGGAAAACCTATCAATCAGTACATGAAACTTTTCAAAACCACAAAATAACTACCATTCTGGCGCAGATTTTTGCGCCTTTTCAGGTTTGCAGTTCACCTGCCACGCTTTGTTATGCACCTGAATGTCCCGCTTCGTCTGTTGCATTATCATAAGTAATAGCGTAGGTTGGCACCTTGGCTCTCTTTCGCCACCGGCGAATCTTTAGCGGATTATCCTTGGCCGTTTTTTATCTGAGACATTGCTCACGAATGTATAGCTGTGCCCCTTCCAGTTGCTTCTGCATCGTCATCAACCGTTCTCTGAGGGTGAAATAATCCCGTTCAGCGGTGTCTGCCAGTCGGGGGCTGGTTGCATTATCCACGCTGGTGGGTCCGGTGGCTTCACGCACGGCTGCGGAGCAACTGGCATTGACCCGCAGGCGCTTACGACCAGCGGCAACATCAGCGCGCAGAGTTTCATTTTCAGCTTTCGCATTGGCTAATTCTCTCGAGTACTTTGCATCGAGCGCAGCAACATCACGCTGACGCTGTTGCATGTCAGCGATGGTGGCAGTCGCCTGCTTCAGCTCACTGACTTTTTTATCACGCTGTTCTTTGTAGGCGATGGCGTTATCACGGTAATGATTGACCGCCCACGACAGGCAGACGATGGTGCAGATAACCAGAGTATAAATAATCGCTGCGACTCTGCTCACTGATCTATCCCCCAACAGGCTAATGCGCTTTCCTGGTCACGACGAATAACCTGTCCATAGCAGTTATTTGAACGTATGCGGCAATCGCGCCCACCATCTTTTATCCACCAGCGAATCGCCTCGCATGCGCCCTTACGATCACCGGCATTCAGCCGCTTATAAAACGTCGACGGGAAACACTTACCGGGGCCAATGTTATAGGGACAGAATGACGCTATACCCGCTTTCTGTGGTTCGGTCAGTGGTACTTTAATATTGCGCTCCACCCATGCCAGCGCCTTATCACGCTCAATGGCGTTGACCTGGTCGCATTTTTCCTTCGACAGTTTCATACCGGGAAAAACGGGTTTTCCATCCACCATCGTGGCACCCCGACAGATGGTCCAGATGCCGGAACCATCGCGGTATGCCGTTGTGTGGTTACCTTCTTTTTCATCCAGAAACTGGTCGAGAATATCAGGCGCGGGCGCACCGACGGCAATCAGTGCCAGAACGGCAGCCGACAGGCCGTATCTGATTTTTGCGTTCATGGATATTTATCAGGATTTATCGGTTTCTGCCCACGGACAGGTTTATCTGTTCCGGTCAGTGACTTAAGGTTGTGATTCCGGAGGAGTCTTCAGAGAACCAGTAATTCTTCCTGGTAGCTTTCCTTTGCAGGTTATCCACACATTCTGCGCCTCTAAAATTACGGGGCGCTTTTCCGGCGACTGCTCATCCCCTTCACATAACCCGGCAGCAACATCCAGGAAGACCTGTCTGATGCTCCTTCTGGCTGCTGCCTCATAAAACTCCAGCGCGGCACCTTCAACACGGTCCAGCGAGATGTCCAGGTCAAAAATTTCGCCGTCAAAGCGTTTTTTGTCCCGTAACGCTAAAGTTACCGTAACTTTATTCTCAAAATTGCGGATCCCTTTCACAATCAGTTCATAGTTTTGAGTCATTGAATTACTCTCCCCGTGCAGCCTTACGCTTGTCTTCTCTGATTTTGAAGTACAGATTTGTCAGATAAGTCAGGAAGCCCAGAACCAGACTCCCCAGCACACCAATCGCAGCCCACTGTGACGGACTGACCTGATCAAGCCACTGTAAAAACCAGTAGCCAGCACTGCCTGCGGAGGTGCCATAGGCAATGCCCGTTGAAATTTTGTCCATGGATTTCATAGCCTCACCTCCGCAAATAACGGATGGCGTAGTTTTACACTGAGAAATGAAAGGGATTTGAAAAGAAAAGCCCGCAAAAGCGGGCGAAACAATATATACAGTAAGGAAAGCACTCTATCCAACAAACCACCCACAGTTAATCGGAATAAAAGCAGAGTGCTTATGAATGATCGCCTGCCCGAAGGTTAGTATTTCTGCACAGCAATTTTGCAAAAAAAGGCGATCATTCATAACTTAAACGTCTTTCAGTCACTCCGGGATTTCCCATCATCGCAGACTGAAAGACTCTAACTGGAGCGGGCAGCGGGAATCGAACCCGCATCATCAGCTTGGAAGGCTGAGGTAATAGCCATTATACGATGCCCGCATATGGTGCCGACTACCGGAATCGAACTGGTGACCTACTGATTACAAGTCAGTTGCTCTACCTACTGAGCTAAGTCGGCACTGGACCGCCACCGGGGACTCGAACTTCGCACACTCAACTTAAAGGGTTGACGCTCTTTCCTGATGAACTGGTGACGGTTGGTGGCCCTTGCTGGATTTGAACCAGCGACCTGGCGATTATGAGTCGCTCGCTCTCACCACTGAGCTAAAGGGCCGGGCGCAGGATAATAACGTTACGAAATAAATGTTGCAAGCATTCAAGAATCACCTAGTTAAAAATTACCCTTACTTCCTCCACCAGCGCATTCACCATTTCTATCCGAGATAAGTGGCACAAAAAAACCCGCTTGTGGGCGGGTTTTGTTTGCTTTTGCCATCACGTACAAAATCGGCAAAATATCAGATTTGCATGAAATATATGCCTTTCAATCTACTTTTGCAACACTTTGCTTTGAAAATGCCGCCTTTTGTTTTGAACGTGTTCTCATTACAAACAATAAAGCCTCACTATCAAGTCGGTGAAAAATGTGTTTCATTGCAACCCAGTGACGAGTAAATGTTTTGGACCAGTTTTTAGTTGTCACTCCCGCCAGTAATGCCAGCTCCTGGTATTCATAACCTTCCCCACCAAAAAGTTCTGCTTTTACTGCCTGCGCCGCCAGCCAGATTAATTTTTTCAGGCGTTCCTGCGTTTTCCCTGCAATTTTTCTGGTACCGGATTGAGTATTAAATTCATTCCACGCCCACTGTGTTATCGCGATCTGATATTCCCAACAAATAATCCCGCTGTAACACCACAACAACCAGGCTTTATGATGTTCTTCAAGAGACAGAACTGCCCGTCGCCATGATGATGTCGAAAACTCAACCTGACTTACCAGAGCAATTGATGAGCCTTTCGCCAGTGATTGTTTTCCCGGTATCGGTGGACTATCCCGCGTTATCATTCTTCCAGTCACTTCATCGCGGTACCGGATTTTTTTACGCCTGTAACGCCCTGTATCAAACATGGCATTCTCCTGCCAGGCTTCAAGCTGACCTTTTGTTGCCCCACTCAAATCAGCGGTAGCGATAATGAGCTGCTCACGCACAAACTGTAAATACTGGTTATTCATGCGCACTCCAGTTCTGTGATTTTTATCCCCAGCCGACCACCAGGAACAGGCAGTCCGCGCACAATATTGATTTCATCAAACTGCTCGTCGTCTATGAGAAGTCCGGCATGCGTCAGCGCACCCAGTGGTGCCTTCAGGATATTGTCCAGGTCGCGGCGGCGCTTATCCGGTGGCTCTGCAATAATCTTTATCGCCAGCCTTCCGGACAGGTTTAATTTCAGCCGCTGCTGGCGAACAATTAGCGCCACATCACGGCGATAACGCTTTCCGGCTTCCGAGATGAAATACGTATTGCCATGACGTCGCCAGTAGGTATTCACCGTCGGCGGGTAAGGCAAAACAAATTCTATGCGTTCAGTCATTCATGCTTTCCACTTCAGGACACCCGAATTTCTCGCGTGCATTAAAAAACGAATCAGCAACAACAGCTGGCTGCCGTGTTTTTCTTCAAAATCTTTTACCCCGGCGTGCAGTTCGTTATGACATTTACGGCACAGAGGAATAACAAACAAATCATCAGCCTTTGTTCCCATCCCTCCCAGTCCATGACCAATGATGTGATGCGGATCATCTGCCTGATTACCGCACGTCATGCATTTCTGCGTTTTTACCCAACGCGTGTATACAGGCATCTCTTCCCGTTGTGGTTTCTGGCGCTGGAGATACTGAGCCGGTGACTCCGGATCAACGGCAATGCTGACCACCGTCTTTTCCTGTGGCGGGTTTTGCTGGTGGGCGTGAGGCAGCGGCGCAAGATTTTTTGTGCGCTGCTTCAGTATGCTGGTGGCGGTCTGCTCTCCCGGTACGATGTCGCTTTCACGGTACATTGAGCGGATTTTTTCCGCACGCAACCCCAGCGAACGACGTAATACCGCTTCCGGTAGCGCGTCCGCCACCTGATTGCGGACCGCCCACCAGGATAATTCAGCCAGAGATAATTCACGCTCCTGCGTACCGCTTATTGCGTGACCGATGACGTCAATCATCCATGCTGACAGGTTTTGATGAGCAAGTTGCTCGAGTGATTCGGATGTCTGGTCACGCAGCTGGTTGTCGCAGTGCCAGCACAACACCATTGCGCCGGTACCATAACGGTGAATGACGGTTTCGCTGTGATGATAATCGCCGTGTGGCCACTGGCAGGATTTAATATGGCGCAACAGCCAGTCAGACAATGCACCAGCACCACCAGCAGCACGAATCACCCGTGCGTTACTGAAAAACGGCAGCAATGTTTTGTCTTCCACCAGCGGCTGGCGAACGGCAGGAACGACCCCGGACGGCAGATTACGCATGCTTTTCGGTTCAGGCTCCACCAGCACTCGAGGGTTATGAAATACTTGCATGGATTCACGGCCCGGCCTAAGGACCACCAGCCCAAGTTCCGGTACCAGAACAGGTCGAAGTAATATCCGCACATTACCTCCAGATCCGTTGCTGGTATGTGCGGGATGGGCGCGGTGGGCGTTCGGAATAAGGGAGCCTGACATAGATTATCCAGTGACGATAATCGAGGCTGAGGGCTTTCTTAACCTCGTATCCGCGCCTGCGGTAACACTGAATTATCCATTCCGCCTGCTCTTCAGTGCATGGAGGATGCTGGAACCAGTCTGATTTGAATACGTGAAAACGCCGTCCGCGCCTGCTGGCAAAGACGGCAGAATCATTAGAATTGTGTAATTTGGTATCGTGCGCCATCGGTTGTCTCTGCTGGCGCAGCAGGTGCCAGTTGTTCAGGCTGGCGTGCGTATTGTAAACCAGAATGCCAGAAAAAAACAAAACCCGCCGAAGCGGGTATGCTAAAACAAACTGAAGGTAATATGCCGGACTTGTAAAGGAACGATAGAATAATTATCGGATTAAATCCTGACTCAATCCATAGGGTTTACAGCGTTTTCACTAATAATTTACCGTCCCGCTATACATTACTGCCCAGTTTTAACGAAGTTTTTAAAGGAAACAATTGCCTGATAGGGGTTTGGTTGACAGCCAAACATATTATCGCAAAAAGGCTTGATGAAAATTCTTGCGGATCCATCTTCATTTGGCATTTTACTCACTTGATAAGCGAGGAATGGGCTATTTGGTGAAGGGTTATAAGTGGAAATTAGCGTGTCTGTCGCCGTTTGAATTTTCCATGAGGAATTATTAGCCAACCAGAATTGCGCTCGTTTCCAATAAAAGTCACATTGCTTTTCATCATTACATGTTAGTGGCTTCATTGCTTCTGCTTTCAACGCTGGATCGACCTTTGCTGCACACCCTCCCAACATTACTGTTGCAATCATTACACCTGCGACTAAAACAAGTTTCTTCATCTCCCTGCCCCATCAATAAAAGTTCGGTTCTCTAATAACTAGAGTTAATCAACGGAAAAAACGCCGAAGCGGGTTAAGTGCGGGTGCGTTGAGGATGCCTGACACATCAGAGGTGGCGAGGGATTTCTCCCCCGCCAGGTCTCTTACTCCTCAGGTTCGTAAGCTGTGAAGACAGCGACCTCCGTCTGGCCGGTTCGGATTCGTACCTCGCAGAGGTCTTTCCTCGTTACCAGTGCCGTCACAATGACGGTAATACAGATGACGATCAGGGCGACTAACATCGCCTTTTGCTGCTTCATAGCCTGCTTCTCCTTGCCTTTCGGCACGTAAGAGGCTAACCTAGATTTGCCGTTCATAGATTGAGCCTCAGATTAATGTTAAGCGTCTTGCCGGACGCGTAATGTTAACTGGGGCTTTTCTCTATCTGCCTTTTGGTGTTCATGCCTGAGACAGATAGCCTCAAGCACCCGCTGCAATTCTACTTAACTCTCCTTTTCCCGCAAACCGTTTTTATCCCCAGCGGCAAATCGAATACCCCCCCAGCGCCACCGCCAGTGCGATTCCTACCGTTGTGAATGCTTCAGACCAGGTCATCTTAAAACATCCTCCACGCTTATCAGTCCATTTCGTTTCAGCTAATCCATCGCCTTCTCCGGTAATTTGCAGTCCGGCTGAGCTTTTTTCAGTTGACTGACCAGTCGTTTAACCCACATTGTTAATTCGCTAACCTGATTACTGGATGCTAGTGGATTGTCAGCTTTACCCAGAATGGCAGCACAGCAGGCCTCTTTGAGTACCCAATCAACAGCATCTTTCCATGATCCTGTTTCGGCTGGCGGATTTTCACGCTTTACCTGTTCATAAAAGCGCACGGCTTTAACCAGTCCTTCTGATGTCACCGGGACTGGCGGGGCAGTGAATAAGGCCTGAATCTCATAGCTCGGCCTGTCGTTGCAATCCTCTTTTGTCGGTACATATTTCCAGTCACCAACCCACATCTTCTCCTGAAAGTCCGTAACGCTTTTTTTCACATAGCGATATCGCCATGCAACTGGTTTTGCCTGCCCTACCGTTTCATGCCCTTCCTGATAATTAATCTCGCTCATTCATCGCCCCACTCATCACAATATGCTTCGACAGGTGTTTTTCCTGCTTCGTAGTCATCACGCCAGGCTTCAGCATCAGCAGCACTTCCACCACGTAACTCTGCATAGTCCATTAACAGTTCATGCCATTCTTCAAAACTGACATTGTATTTAGTTGAACCAAAATCAGCCATTTTGTTCTTCCTCCTCGTCTTTTATTTCGTGATATGAGTAATTGCAGTAGTTAAAGAAAATTTCTTTTGCTTCGTCATGAATTTCATCTGGTGTTGCGTCATCGTCCACTTCGAATACATCCTCAAAATCTCCACCAGCTATTCCTGTTTCAATAATTATTTTGAACTTTCGCATTTCACTACCGCCCTTTCGGGCGGCCTCCTGATGATTTGAGGGTACAGAAATCCCTCCGGTTAAGGATTAAATTTTATTTACAGAACTGAATTTAATTATTCAGATATACGTATCTGTAACCTTACGAACCTACTCACTGGATGCCTATTTCATAAAAATAATCCAGTGGGTTTTATCGTTTTTTCCTGTTCGTTGACCGATAACAGGTTTTCTGTCGGTCAGTATCAATATCTGGCGAACAGGTATTTGCGTTTCATTCCATTTAAAAATCAGAACGCCGGATGGACGCAACACACGAAAGGCTTCTTTAAATCCCTGCCGCAAATCATCACGCCAGGTATCTTTATTCAGCCGTCCATATTTCTTTCCCATCCAGGCGTTATCACCAACACGCTCAAGATGCGGAGGGTCGAATATAACCATCGAAAAAGATGCGTCTGCAAATGGTAGTGCACGAAAATCAGCTATCAGATCAGGACTGATAATCAGGCGTCGTCCATCACACAATGTGTGCTCTTCCTTTCTGATATCGCTAAATATCGCCCGGTCGTCATTCTTATCGAACCAGAACATGCGACTGCCACAGCACATATCAAGAATGGTTGCCGGTGCACTCACTGCGCTACCTCCGGAAAATTACCCTGATAGAAAGCCAGTACACGCTGCATAGCTTCGCTCTTCCGGCACTCGCGACAGATTATATTCAGGCGCCTGTCGTAGCGACGTATTTCTCCGTCAGGTAATGACCAGATAAGGTCCGGATCAACCACAACCGGTTTCTTCAGCTTTGCCCTCGATAATTTTTTGCGGGCATTTTGCCAGTCTTTAGGAGCCTGTTCAGACGGGAATAACCCGTAGCCAGAATTGTATACATCGCCACTGGCAACCAGCTCTCTGGCGAGAACACTCATCAGATATCTTGTCGCACCTGTTTTCGCTTCCAGTTGTCGTAACGTTTCGCGCCCGCTCTGGCGCACGAGTTCAACAACCTGCCTCTTAATTTTTTCCCGCTCTTCTTGTGTAAATACTTTTGCCACAAGTCCTCCTGAAAATTACCTCATGACCTGAAATAAACACTTACCCCCTGAAGCCCGGTGGAATTTCGGTATCCGGTTCAGAAATATGATTCACACAACGCTGGTTGTTCGTGCCGCTTACCGGGAGCAACCAGGGGTTTTCAAAATTCCGGTCCGGTCCAAAAAACGTCGTCGCTCGCTGAACAAATTCCGTTCCCGTTTTCCCGGTAGCCGCTAGGTATCTTGCGTAACGCCTCACACCATCCAGCATGGCCTCTGGTGGCACCCCCTCGCGTAATCTGGCCTTCCAGGCACTGAAAGCGGATTTCTTCGGGTTTGCCCCGGCACGCAACGGGTATTCCCGCCAGACCTGTTCGAACACATCCGGATAATCCACTCGTCCCACAGGCTGCCCGGTGTTTTCCGGGACTACCCGATCGGCTTCCCGCTGAATGGCGGAATCGGCTTCAGGCTGCTGCAGTTGGTGTGATTGCTCCGGCCTTGCGGTCATCACCTGCTGCACAGCGCCCGAATCGGCTTTCAGCGCATACGCTGAATCGGCTTCCGGTGTCGTGCCTGCTGGCTGACCAGGATTGACGGTCTGAACATCCCCTGCCTGGTTCGTGGCATTTTTTACGCCATGGACCATAGTGTTTTGATCTTCTTGATCTGTATCTTTATCTGTATCTTTATCTGTCGTGACTCGTCGTGACATGTGCGTGACATTTCGTGACGCGCCGTGACAATCTCCATTTTGTTCCCGCTTTCTTTCCCTCTCTCGCTGCGCCCTCTTGCGCTCTGCAGGAGATTTTGCGGTTTGCGAAATATTGCCGTTGTCCTCTTTAAGCACCTGGCGTTTTTCCCATCCAGTGATTAAATCACCATCAAGTACCCGCCCCTGCATCGTCTGCAAAATTGAATCAATTACCTCTTCTGTCACGTCGAGCGCACTTGCCAAATCTTCTGTCGTGACATCAATGTGACCTCGCGTGACATTTCGTGACGCGCTCACCAGGAGGTGGATATACACTGCCATCACTGTTGCAATTGGCTGCCCTGACACCCTGGCAATTGTTCGCCACTTAGGGTCATTTGGCATGTCATGCCATAATCTGAGCCAAGCGTTAGCCATACTCACCTCTTCTGATACCGAATCTTTTTACTCACGAGTTGCCGGAAGCGATTCGATATGGCTATTGTCAGTCAATGTACTGCCACAGCATTTCCTGCCGGGCCACCACGGTTCATCTGATTGAAACCGGCGATTGCCACTGCGACAAAATCATCAGCGTCTCTCACCAATCGCTCCCGCGTCTCCACCAGCTCCCGAAAATAAGCTGAACTGTGGCTGCGCATTCTGGCCACCAGCAAAGGTGGCATTGCCTTTTCGATCGCTGGTAACAACGCCTGAATTTTTTCAACTGCATCAGGGGTGTCTTTCTCTACCCAGCGGAAAATTTTCTGGGTATTGCGAGCCAAGGCTTCCGGATGGCTGTCGTCATACAGTTCCGGGAACGTCATTCCCAGCTCGAAATACGCTTTGGTAATTTTCGCAGCCGGTACTTTTTCGCCGTCCGGATGCGCCCAGGCATTCATCGCCATGCGGATGTGTTCATGCTTGATTTTCATGAATCAACTCCCATCAGCTTTTTCGTAGTAGTTTTATTCCTGCCAATAGTTAAAATTGCATCGGCAGAAAATAATCCGTTTGATGCAAGAGCGATTTTTTCAGCGTAATTTGTTTCGCCGGTATATTCTGTGCGAGGCAATTTTCCGTTATCCATCCATTTATAGATTGCTCTTTGGCTGACACCACAAACGTCGGCCACAACAGCAACGCGAACAGTTTTGATTACATCTTCAAGTGTTTTCTGGTTCATATCACCCTCACAATGTGAACTTTTAGTACATGCTATAACAGAACTGACAGTACATTCAAGAGCGAATATCATTGAACTTATGGTTCATGAAGATAAAGCGCGTAAAGAGTTCGCCAGTAGGCTTGCGCTAGCCTGTGAAAACGCTGGTTATGAACAACATGGAAGGCAGGCAGAAATTGCCCGTCGAATGAAATTAACACCAAAAGCGGTTAGCAAATGGTTTAATGGCGAAACAATTCCTCGCCGGGAGAAATTAAGGGAATTAGCAACACTAATAGGAACAACACCAACCTATCTTTTGGGAGAGGATACAGAAGAAAGTGGACAGGTACGTTTCTATCAGGAGTTAAATCCAAGACAAAAAATCATCATTGACCTTCTGGACGAGCTCCCTGACAGTGAGACAGATGAACTTTTAAAAACTCTTGAAGAGAAAAAACAGAAGTACAATGCAATTTACGAAGAGTTAGCACGAAAGAAAAAACAAAAAGCCTCTTAAACCAGCATAAATCCGGTAGCGCCTTCCTCCGGGTTTGTGCTTCACTTTATCCCATCTCATTTTTTTACACACAGAATGTACTAAAAGTACTTTACAACAATGAACGCAAAGTACATTATATGCCTGCCACCCACCCCGCCCCACAGAATGCAGGGCAATACTTCGAGTTACCAGGCAGTGGTCAGGGGTTAAGTAGCCAGCCCGAGGCGTAAGAACATGACGGCAGGGTTCAACTTTAATAACTATGCAGCAGGTTTTTGTTCCGCTACCCCGGCGTTAAGGGGAAATGAGGTCAACATGGATACTATCGATCTTGGCAACAACGAATCTCTGGTGTACGGCGTGTTTCCCAACCAGGACGGCACATTCACCGCGATGACGTATACCAAAAGCAAAACGTTTAAAACCGAAAATGGTGCCCGTCGCTGGCTGGAAAGAAACTCAGGTGAGTGATATGGATTTCGACACAATCATGAAAAAGGCTTACGAAGAATACTTCGAAGGCCTTGCCGAAGGCGAAGAAGCTCTCAGCTTCAGTGAGTTTAAACAGGCGCTTTCCAGCTCGGCAAAATCTAACGGCTGATAAGCGAAGCAGCACCGCGAGGAATCAGTATGCAGAAACGAGAACCCGTCATCATCGCGCCAGACTATACCGATGATGAACTTTATGAGTGGATGCGCCAGAAAATTAATGCAGCGCAGGATCTGAAATGGGCCAATGAAGCCAGGGCTAAGCAGGCTGAAAATCTGTCCGCTCTGGAGCAGGATATCACCAGGCTGGAAAAAGCAGCGGCATTAAGCATTGCCAGAATGATTACATACCCGCGTTAATAGCTAACCAACGAAGCTAAGGTTGGTAATTAAGGAGTTCTCCACGGGTGAGGTGGAGTGCGTGCGCCGGACACGGGTGAGCATCCGGCACTGACAGTTTACTGAAAGGATATTTCCCTGAAAAGTCAGACCATAACGCGAAAGCGCACGGCGAGGTAGCTGGTTCATAGATAGCCTGTCGTTAAATTATCGTCGACCGTGCGCTTCCGGTTGTGGCACTCCGCGAAATGGCGCGGCGGTAAGTATGGCGGGGTTATTCCTTCACCGTTGAGGACACCGGGTTGTCAGGTTGACCATACGCTTAAGTGACAACCCCGCTGCAACGCCCTCTGTTATCAATTTTCTGGTGACGTTTGGCGGTATCAGTTTTACTCCGTGACTGCTCTGCCGCCATTTTTAAAGTGAATTTTGTGATGCGGTGAATGCGGCTAAGCGCACGCGGAACAGTTAAAAGCATCAGAGTTATGGGTGGATTATCCGGCGTTAATTGTTAACTGGTTAACGTCACCTGGAGGCACCAGGCACCGCATCACAAAACTCATTGTTGAGGGCGCGATAATGAAAACGTTATTACCAAACGTTAATACGTCTGAAGGTTGTTTTGAAATTGGTGTCACTATCAGTAATCCTGTATTTACTGAAGATGCCATTAACAAAAGAAAACACGAACGGGAGTTATTAAATAAAGTATGCATTGTTTCAATGCTGGCCCGTTTACGTCTGATGCCAAAAGGATGTGCACAATGAATCCAGTATTTGCACTTATTCTGACGGTTTTTCTTGTTTCCGGAGAGCCAGTTGATATTGCAGTCAGTGTTCACAGAACAATGCAGGAATGTATGGCAGCAGCAACCGAACAGAAAATTCCAGGCAACTGTTATCCGGTCGATAAAGTTATTCACCAGGATAATAACGAAATCCCGGCAGGATTTTAAAACAGCACCGTAATAAATATCCAGTTTCATTCTTATATGTCAGCAATGGCAGAGATTTGTTCACCCTTAAATCTGTGATGAGGTTTACCAATAATGAGCACTGATAAAGAAGAATTTGCACTATATTGCGAAGCAAAAAATGACAAAGTAAGAAAACGCCTAGGAATTAAAGGTGGTTTTTACTGGACTACAGCAAAAAAATTATCTGTTGCAATCTCCCGCTGCATTACCGCAATGGATGACAACGATTATGATGAAGACGACTTTAAAAAACCCGTCCGCGTCAATTTGCCCGTTGTTGACGACCTTCCGCCAGAAGGCGTGTTTGATACTGAATTCTGCAACCGCTATGAAAAAGGCGGGAAAGATGGCATCACAATGACATTTATCGGCCCTTCCCCCTCTGTTCAGGACAAACCAGCCAGCACTGACAATACCAACATCAACGGCGAAGACATGACTGAGATTGAGGAGAGCATGCTTCTGCCTGTCTCCGGTCAGGAACTGCCCATTCGTTGGCTTGCTCAACACGGCAGCGAAAAACCAGTAACGCACGTTTCACGCGACGAACTCCAGGCATTACACATTGCACGGGCTGAAGAACTACCGGCTGTTACTGCCCTGGCTATTTCGCATAAAACCAGTCTGCTCGACTCGCTGGAGATTCGCGACCTCCACAAACTGGTTCGTGACACTGACAAAGTTTTCCCTAATCCTGGTAATTCAGACCTGGGACTAATAACTGCTTTTTTCGAAGCATACCTGGACGCTGACTACACTGATCGGGGTCTGCTGACAAAAGAGTGGATGAAAGGAAATCGTGTTTCACGCATCATCCGCACGGCTTCCGGTGCTAATGCTGGCGGTGGGAACAAAACCGATCGCAATCCGAATTTAGTACACACCCTCGACACACTGGATGTGGAGATTGCAGCAGCCACACTTCCGATGGATTTTAATATTTATGAAATTCCGGGCAGCGTTTATCGTCGCGCAAAAGAAGTAGTCCTGAACAAAGAAAGTCCGTTCAAAGAATGGTCCGCAGCACTTCGTGCAACCCCGGGTATTCTGGACTATTCCCGCGCCGCTATTTTTGCACTTATCCGAAGCGCACACCCTGAATTTTATCACTACCCGGGACGCCTTCAGGGGTATATCAACGCCTATTTGACGGAAACTGAGCACGAGAACCCCAGCAAGGAAACTCTCACAGCTGCCCGGCATACGCCGGAAAAAGATATCCTGGAAGAAATTAACCGCGAGGTGGTTACTGAGCGTGAAACAGAAGAAGAAAAACCACAACCATCTGACGCAATGGCAGGTGAACAGGCAACAACTGAAACAATGGAACCGGATACAACTGAACATGGCCAGAACGCGCAGTCGCTGGATGCTCAGTCGCAGGTGAGTTCCGCTAACCAAGTAAAAGTCACCGCTGACGAAGTAAACAAAATTATGCAGGCAGCCAATATCAGCCAGCCTGACGCCGATAAGTTACTTGCTGTATCGCGTGGTGAATTTGTTGAGGGGATTAGCGACCCTAATGATCCGAAATGGGTCAAGGGGATCCAGACTCGCGATTCTGTGAACCAGAACCAGCATGAATCGGAACGGAACGACCAAAAAGCGGAACAAAACAGCCCAAATGCGTTACAAAACGAGCCAGAAACGAAACAATCCGAACCAGTAGCGCAACAGGAACCGGAAAAAGTCTGCACCGCCTGCGGTCAGAGCGGTGGCGGCAACTGCCCTGATTGTGGCGCGGTGATGGGCGACGCAACATACCAGGAAACATTCGATGAAGAGAATCAGGTTGAAGTTCAGGAAAATGATCCGGAGGAAATGGAAGGCGCTGAACATCCACACAAGGAGAACCCTGGCGGCAATCAGCATCACGCCAGCGATAATAAAACTGGCGAGGCGACAGATCCCTTAATTAAGGTGAATGGTCATCATAAGCTCACATCCACCAGCAGAGCGGGGATTCATCTGATGATCGACCTTGAAACCATGGGAAAAAATCCCGATGCCCCGATTATCTCAATAGGCGCAATATTTTTCGATCCACAAACCGGAGATATGGGACCGGAATTTAGCAAGACCATCGATCTGGATACTGCTGGCGGAGTCATTGATCGTGACGTCATTAAATGGTGGCTAAAGCAATCACGTGAAGCGCAGTCTGCCATTATGACCGATGAAATCCCGTTAGATGATGCACTACTGCAATTGCGGGAATTTATCGACGAAAACTCCGGTGAATTTTTTGTTCAGGTCTGGGGTAATGGGGCCAACTTCGACAACGTGATTTTACGCCGTTCATACGAACGACAGGGTATCCCCTGCCCGTGGCGCTACTGCAACGATCGCGATGTACGCACAATCGTTGAGCTGGGGAAAGCCATAGACTTCGATGCCAGAACTGCTATCCCATTCGAAGGTGAGCGCCATAATGCACTTGATGACGCTCGTTACCAGGCAAAATACGTTTCAGCTATCTGGCAAAAACTGATCCCGAGTCAGGCTGATTTTTAATGTTCAACCCTAATTGCCGCTAACCGTATATAGTTAGCGGCGGTTATGAGATATAGCTATGAGCAGCTTATTTTTAACCGAAGATGAATTGCTAATATTAACGGGCTGCAAATATGCAAGCCACCAGCGAAAATGGCTAATGGAAAACGGGCTTCCGTTCTATACCAATCGTAGTGGCAAACCGATTGTCAGCCGGGATCTATTTACCTGCAATAAAACTTTACCACCACGCGAGGTAGAGCCGAATTTTGGTGCGATCTGATGGGAAGACGAAGGAAAAATCCTGAACACGAAAAATTACCTCCAAATGTATACCCAAATAAATATAGTTATGTATGGAAACCAACATCCAGAGAATCTGTCACACTAACCGCCATCAAGGATGGTTTAGCTGCTTTATGGAAAAAGTATGAGGAAACTGTAAATAATCGCGATCGTGCAATGACATTCGGTCGCTTGTGGGAAAAATTCCTCGCCAGCGCCTATTACAGTGACCTTAGTCCAAGAACACAAAAAGATTATCTGCAACATCAAAAAAAGTTGCTTGCCGTATTCGGTAAGGTACCAGCGGATTCCATAAAACCAGAACACATCCGTCGATACATGGACAAAAGAGGGGAGCAGAGTAAAACGCAAGCCAACCATGAAAAAAGCAGTATGTCCCGTGTTTACAGTTGGGGGTATGAGCGAGGGTACGTGAAGGCTAACCCATGTGCAGGTGTAAGTAAATTCAAGGCCAAAAACCGCGAACGATATGTAACCGACAAAGAATACCAGGCAGTATTAAGCGTTGCACCTCTTCCTGTTTTTATCGCAATGGAAATTGCCTATCTGTGTGCAGCGAGGGTTTCCGATGTGTTATCGCTGAAATGGGAACAGATTGGAAACGACGGGATATTCATCCAGCAAGGGAAAACCGGAAAAAAACAGATAAAAGCATGGAGCCCACGATTACAGGCAGCGATCGAAAAAGCAAAACAGTTACCAAAATCTGCCTATGTGATCAGCAATCAATACGGCAACCGATATATGTACAAAGGCTTTAACGAAATGTGGGTAGATGCAAGAAATCGTGCTGGAAAAATTTCAGGTATTTTAACCGACTTCACCTTTCATGATCTGAAGGCGAAAGGAATTTCAGACTATGAAGGAAGCAGCCGGGATAAGCAACTTTTCTCTGGTCACAAAACCGAAGGGCAAGTGCTAATCTATGACAGGAAGGTTAAAGTTTCACCAACACTTGATGTCCCGTTACCTGAAAATATTCCAAGAAAATATTCCAAGTAATTCCAAGTGTGATTTTTGTCACTGACTTAATGATGTGTAAGTGATTGAATTTTGGCGGAGAGAGGGGGATTTGAACCCCCGGTGGAGTTGCCCCCACTCCGGTTTTCGAGACCGGTCCGTTCAGCCGCTCCGGCATCTCTCCGTTCAGATGGTTGCCATGATGCCAGGAAATTTGGCATTTTAACAGTCCCTGTCCGTGCAATTTTGTTCAAGTGACGAGTTTGCGAGCAAAACGATGATTAAGTGGCCCTGGAAAGTACAAGAATCAGCACATCAAACTGCCCTTCCCTGGCAGGAAGCACTATCGATCCCCCTTTTAACGTGTCTGACAGAACAGGAACAAAGCAAATTGGTCGCTCTTGCCGAACGTTTTTTACAGCAAAAACGGCTTGTTCCTTTACAGGGCTTTGAGCTGAATTCATTAAGAAGCTGCCGGATAGCACTTCTATTTTGCCTGCCCGTTCTGGAGTTAGGACTGGAATGGCTGGATGGTTTTCATGAAATCTTAATTTATCCTGCGCCATTTGTGGTCGATGATGAATGGGAAGACGATATCGGTCTGGTGCATAACCAACGTATTGTTCAGTCAGGTCAGAGCTGGCAGCAAGGGCCTATCGTTTTGAACTGGTTGGATATACAAGATTCTTTTGATGCTTCTGGTTTTAACCTGATTATTCATGAAGTCGCTCATAAGCTGGACACCCGTAACGGCGATCGCGCCAGCGGAGTTCCCTTTATTTCGTTGCGTGAGGTTGCTGGCTGGGAACACGATCTTCATGCTGCAATGAACAACATTCAGGAAGAAATCGAATTAGTTGGTGAGAATGCGGCGAGCATTGATGCTTATGCTGCCAGTGATCCTGCTGAATGTTTTGCCGTACTTTCTGAATATTTCTTTAGCGCCCCAGAACTTTTTGCTCCTCGTTTCCCTTCATTGTGGCAACGTTTCTGTCAATTTTATCAACAAGATCCTTTGCAGAGACTGCATCACGCTAATGATACAGACTCGTTTTCGGCGACGAATGTTCATTAATTAACAAGTTTGAAGGTTAATTAACCAATTGAAATGGCTTATGAAATTTAGTGTTGACAGACAAGGTACCGCTAAGTAATATTCGCCCCGTTCACACGATTCCTCTGTAGTTCAGTCGGTAGAACGGCGGACTGTTAATCCGTATGTCACTGGTTCGAGTCCAGTCAGAGGAGCCAATTTTCTGTTTTCATGCATCCTTGCGAATCTTTATCTGATGTTGATTCAACAGGTTAGTGTGAAAACTCTTCTCGGTGCATTTTGATTTTACCCTACGCATCGGGAAAAATTGGTGGTCAAATCTGGGGTCAGGTTAGTTCGATAATGGAGTGACCCCCATATATCCCTTACCGACGCAAAAATCCGCACCCTCAAGCCTTCTGATAAACCCTTTAAAGTCTCCGATTCTCACGGTCTGTATCTGCGGGTCAAGCCGGGTGGCTCCCGCCACTGGTATCTCAAATACCGTATTAGCGGTAAAGAATCCCGCATTGCGCTGGGTGCCTATCCAGCCATCTCCCTGTCTGATGCGCGACAGCAACGTGAAGGTATCCGTAAAATACTGGCGCTGAATATCAACCCGGTACAGCAGCGGGCTGCTGAACGTGGCTCACGAACACCGGAGAAAGTTTTTAAAAACGTGGCGCTGGCGTGGCATAAAAGTAACAGGAAATGGTCGCAGAACACCGCCGACCGTCTGCTTGCCAGCCTGAACAATCACATCTTTCCGGTCATCGGGAACCTACCTGTATCAGAACTTAAACCCCGTCATTTCATTGACCTGCTGAAAGGGATCGAGGAAAAAGATCTGCTGGAGGTTGCGTCCCGCACACGGCAGCACCTGAGTAACATAATGCGCCATGCGGTCCATCAGGAGTTAATCGATACGAACCCTGCAGCAAACCTTGGCGGCGTGACCACACCTCCTGTCAGACGGCACTATCCTGCCCTGCCGCTGGAGCGGCTGCCTGAACTGCTTGAACGTATTGGGGCATATCATCAGGGCCGTGAACTGACCCGGCATGCCGTTCTGCTGATGCTGCATGTGTTCATTCGCTCCAGTGAACTGCGTTTCGCCCGCTGGTCAGAGATTGATTTCACAAACCGAGTCTGGACGATACCCGCGACGCGAGAACCCATTATTGGCGTGCGTTATTCCGGCCGCGGGGCAAAAATGCGAATGCCGCATATCGTCCCCCTCTCAGAACAGTCCATCGCCATTCTGAAACAGATTAAGGATATCACCGGTAATAATGAACTGATCTTCCCCGGCGACCATAACCCGTATAAGCCAATGTGTGAAAACACGGTCAATAAGGCACTGCGGGTGATGGGTTACGACACGAAAAAGGATATCTGCGGTCACGGCTTCCGGGCAATGGCATGCAGTGCGCTGATGGAATCGGGTTTATGGGCAAAGGACGCAGTAGAACGCCAGATGAGTCATCAGGAGCGCAATACCGTGCGCATGGCTTATATTCATAAGGCAGAGCACCTGGAAGCCCGCAAAACGATGATGCAGTGGTGGTCGGATTATCTGGAAGCATGCCGAGAATCTTATGCACCGCCTTATACAATTGGTAAAAATAAGTTTATCCCATAGTATACTAACGAATCCCACACTCTGGCAAATTACCACCACCTCCACAAGAGGTGGTTCTATATAGACTTTTATCAACTTCATGACGAAAAACACCTATTTTATCCCAAAAGAAGACAATAGAGTCACAGAGGAATCAAAGAGCGACTCAATTGTCTTTGGACAGTCTGGTTGTGAGGTTAGAAAACAGTTACTCCTACACCATTAAATAGGGCGCAATGCTCGCTAATTTCTCCCGGGTTTCTGTCAGTTCGCGTTCCGGCGTAGATTGCGCGATGATTCCCGCCCCCGCCTGTATCCAGCAGCGCTGGCTATCCTGAAATACGGAACGCAGAACTAGCGCCGCATCAAAGCGCGTATCGTCCAGCAGCAGGATTGCGCCGGAATAAAGCTCTCGCGGCGTCTTCTCAATTTGCATAATCGCGTTCAGAGCAGCATTTTTAGGGATACCTGAGGCGGTAATCGACGGAAACAGCACGGTAAACGCATCCCAGGCATCCTTGTTTTCCGCAAGCTGACCGCTCACGCCAGACCCCAGATGCTGAACGCTGCCGCGCTGGCGAACCGACATTAAATCTTCAACCACCACGCTGCCCGGCTGGCAAACGGCCTCCAGTTCAGCAATAGCTTCTTTGACAGAAAGGATATGCTCAAGCACCTCTTTACTGTCGTGCAGCAGTTCTGCCTCTTTCGCCTTATTATGCTCCGGGTTTCCCATGCGATCGCGGGTGCCCGCAAGCGGTTCAGTGACCACTTTATTGCCCGTCACTGACATCACCAGTTCCGGGCTAAAGCCCAGCGCTTCGCGTCCTTCCTGACGGAACATAAACGAGCGCACAGGCGTGTTTGCCTGCCGCCCGTATAACAGCGTGGCGGGCATATCAATCCGCGATGGCAGGGGAATGGCGCGCGAGACAATCACTTTGACATACTCGCCACGGCGGATCTCCGCAACGGCGCGCGCAACCTGTTGTTTATATGCCTCACCATTGAGGGCGGTATCCACCACCAGTGGTGCGTTCTGCGTCGTTGTACCGGCCTCTTTTACCCACTCGCACAAACGTCGGCACCCGTCGGCGGAGTCCGCATAAACGGTGACATTTCCCTTTTCAAAAATAAGTTCTTCACGGGGAACGGTTAACGTCAGCAGCGGCCACTCCCCGGCGTTAAAGGCAATCCCCCGCGCATGCGCCGCAAAGTTGAACCCAACCTGTCCATATACCCGACGTCCTTTCACCTGAGGATGCGCCATAAAACGACGCGCGCAGTCGGCAATGGAATCCACCGCCCATTTTTGCTCCCCGGCATCATCAATAAATGTCGCCTGCGTTCCGTCGGCATTAATGTGCAGCCGTGCCTGGCACCCTTTGCCTAAATACCAACAGGGTTGACGCTCATAGACATAACACTCTTCTTCTGCGAACTGGCGTAAAACGCCAGAAATCGTCGGTAGCCATTGTTCCTCTGGTAACGCCAGATGTAGAAATTCACTGATTTTCATCCCTTACCTCTCTGTATTATTCGCGGATCAATCAATTGCGCTTGTCATCAGTTCTCTTGCCGAATGCAGCCGGATATAAGCAACCCACGCCGCCAGCAACGTGAATGCCCCGGCAAACAGGAAGCAGGCTGCATAGCCAAAATGTTGAGCAACAACGCCACCGATAACGCCTGCCAGAATGGCGATTGCCGCATCAGTACATTGAAAGAGGGTGAAGTCGACACCGGCCTGCAAAGGCGATGAAAGCGACATCAGCGTGGCGTAAAGACAGACCAGCGCGCAGGCCAGCGAAATGGACTGGACAATGACCAGACACTGGAGAATCTGCAGCAGCAGATGACCCGGCGCCATCATGAGCGTCATCACCACCGCCAGCAGCGCGATCCCCTGGACGCCATAAGCCGTCAACAGCGCTCTGCCGGGTGAGGTGTATTTCATCAGCAATCCGCCGGCCAGCGTTCCTGCTATGCCCGCTGCAATATTGCCGCCGCTGAACAGCGCGCCCAATGCGGACATGCTCAACCCATGATCCAACAACAGCGGTGCCAGAAGAGGCAGCACAAACCGCATGCCTGAATTCAGCATCAATACCAGCAGTAAGCCCAGGCGCGCCTGCTTCCTCCTTAGCGCATAACCTAACGCCGGAACATGCGGGATAGTCGCTGTTCGCGTCGGCTCCGTAATGCGCCACAGCGGGAGTGACAGCGCCATAATCAGCACCGCCATCATCAGCATGGCGACAGGCCAGCCGGATGCCGCCGACAGCATCAGGAACACCCCGCCGCCGCACATCATTCCCAGATAGCTGCCGCCGACCTGCACGCTGTTTCCCCAGCCGTAACCCGTGCGGGTCAGTTGATCGACACAAAAGCCGTCGCTGGCGATATCAATGGTGGAGGCGACCGTGCCTGCCACCATAAACAGAACAAATAACGCGACGATTTGCGTATCGGGGAATCCCCCTTCTCGCCCAAACCAGCCAATCGCTGCGGCAATAGTCAGGATCGCCGCTAGCGCGACCTGACCACGCAGGATTAACATGCGGGAACGGCGTTCCTGGCTACCGGGCGGAAGCCGCCAGCGCTCGATCCACGGCGCCCAAATAAACTTCAGCGCCCAGGGCAGCATAAACAGGGTTGTCGCACCGGCAAGCGCCAGCGAACCGCCAGCAGCGCGCACCAGCGCGGGTAAGGACTGCATAGACAGCGCCGATACCAGACTCTGCGTCACATAGACGCCGGCAATAGCAAAAATCACCCGCCCGGTCGTCAACGTCAGAGGTTTCACATTCGACTGAACATCACTCATGCACCCACTCTCCAGACGCGGCCCCCCCGTCGTCGCGCCACACGCGCGCGGCCATTTGCGCCTGCCACAGCGCCTGATAACGTCCATGATGTGAGAGCAATTGCGCATGAGTACCCTGCTCAACCACCTGTCCCTCTTCCATCACCAGAATGTTTCCGGCCCCGGCGATGGTGGATAAACGGTGAGCGATGATAATCACCGTCCGGTTGTGAACCAGGTTATCGATCGCTTTTTGCACCGCCAGCTCGCTTTCAATATCCAGCGCGGCAGTCGGTTCATCGAGAATGACGACCGGCGCGTTTTTCAATAACGCTCTGGCAATGGAAATCCGCTGGCGCTCGCCGCCCGATAGCTGGCCGCCCATCTCTCCCATTGGCGTCAGCCAGCCTTGCGGAAGACGGGAAATAAACTCAAGGCACTGCGCCGCGCGGGCGGCCTCTTCTACCTCCTGCCGCGTCGCCTGTGGGCGCGCGATACGGATATTCGCCAGCAGCGTGTCATCAAACAGCCAGACATCCTGGAAAACAACAGAAATTAGGCTATTGAGCTGTTCCGGCGTCAGGCGGCGAATATCGACGCCGCCAATAGAAATCTGCCCTTGCTGCGGATCGGCATAGCGCATTAACAGTTTGGTGACGGTAGTTTTGCCTGCGCCGGAGGCACCCACCAGCGCGCTCATACTGGCTGCCGGGAACGTCAAAGAAACATGATTAAGCGCGTGGCCGTCGCCTTCTTCGTAGCGATAGCTGACGTTGTCAAAGCGGATATCGTAACGTTCCGGCATCTCGCTTTGCTCTGCGACGGGAAGCGGTGCTATCGCCATAAACTGCTCAATCCGTTGCAGGGCGCTGGCGATCAGTTCCACAACCGAGGTGTAGCTGATAAACATCGCCATCGGTTCTGCGAAGCGCATAATCATCGCGACGGCGGCAATCAAAAAGGCGAGGTTCAGAGTGCCCGTCACTACCCAGACGATCCCGGATAACACCACCACCTGTAGGCCCAACTCCACGACGCTGGCGATCAGCATCGTCGCGCCAGCGCCCTGACGGTGAGTGCGGGTCTGTAAGTTTTCCAGCGCATTGAAATGCGCCAGCAGCGCCCGGCTTTTATCGGCATCGCTGCCGCAGGTGCGCAATACCATCATCCCCTGAGCAAATTCAACGATATCGCCGCTCAGACGCTGGTGCGCTTCCCCCAGCGTCTGCATTTGTCGCCGCATCGCCGGGCGGCGCCAGTAATAAAACGGCACCAGCAGAGGGAAGATCAGCAACATCACCAGCCCCAGCCGCCAGTCTATCCACAATGTCGCCAGCGACGCCGTCAGCGGCGTGACAATGGTGAGCAGCAAAATATTGGCTATCGCAATAACATAATTGAGGTTTTCATCCACGCTGCCCAGCAGCAAGGCGTTCATTTCACCCGCCCTGCCGCGCTGGAGCTTCTCCAGCGGCACGCGGCGTAACTGCTCGCCAAGTCGCAGGCGCAACTCATGGGTAGCCTGCGCCAGATGACCACGGTATTCAAAGCCCAGGCCATACCAGCGTAGCACCAGCGTCACAATTGCGGCGACGCTGAAGGCCATAGCCCAGTTAAGAAGTTGCGGCGCGTCTCCCCGTAACAGCGTATCAATGATCGGATAAAGACAGGCAAAGGCGATCCCCTGCATGAATGCCGCCAGCAACAGCGCCAGCATACTGCGTCGCAGCATCCTGGCCTGACTGCCAACGCTGGAGATAAGCTGGCGCCAGATGACGCGCCAGGCCAGGTTATCCGCAGGATTATTGTCTTTCATTTTCCATCACCTCTTCCTGTGTTCCACCCGGCACCCAATGCTGCGCCTGCTGATAGTGTTGCCAGAGCCGTTGATACAGGCCGCCCTGCGCCAACAGTTGCGTATGGTTCCCCATTTCCCTGAGCTGTCCGTCGGAAAACAGCAATATCACATCGGCCTGAGTCACCATTGAGAGACGATGCGCGACCATGATGACCGTCCGGCCACGCATGGCCGCCGCGAGCGCCTTGATAAGCGCCGCTTCGTTTTCCGGGTCAGCAAACGCCGTCGCCTCATCGAGCACCAGGATGGGGCGATCCTGCAAAAGCGCCCGGGCGATAGTAATGCGCTGCCGCTGGCCGCCGGAGAGAAATACCCCACGTTCCCCGACTCGAGTGTTGTAACCTTCTGGCAGAGCGCTAATAAAATCATGGGCCTGCGCCACTCTGGCCGCCGCTATAACCGCCTCCAGCGGCGTATCCGGCGCGCCCAGACGAATGTTATTGGCTATCGTGTCGGCAAAAAGGAAGTTGTCCTGAAACACAAACGAGAGTTGCTTCATCAGGGTGTCCGTCTGCATATCACGCAGATCCACGCCGCCAATACGGATATGGCCTTTGTCCGGGTCGGCGTAACGCAGCAGCAAGCGCGCCACGGTGCTTTTTCCGGCGCCGCTTGGCCCGACCAGCGCCACAATTTGCCCGGCAGGCACATGAAAGCTCACCTCCTGCAACGCGGCGCCAGTACGCGCTTGCGGATAATGAAAGCTCACCTGCTCAAAGGTAATGCTCGCCTCTTGCGGCTGCTGGTCAGACTGCGGCAGCGATAACTCCGGCATCGCGAAAACCTGATAAATACGCTGAATGCTTAAACGCGTTTGCGCGACCAGGTTATTGAGCATCATCATTGGCATTACGGCTTCGGCCATTCCGCTGCCCAGCAGTAAAACGGCCACCCACGCGATAAAATCGAAACTGCCATAGTGCAACAGGCCGTATCCCGACCAGATCAGGACAAACAGGGTCGGGAGAGGATTCAGAATCGAGAAGGAAAAACGCGCTGAAAAACCGGCTTTGCGATACCAGGTTTTGAGCACATCGACCCACTCTTCAAGGGCGCGTTGATAGCGCAAAAAACTGGTGCTGCCGCTATCAAACGTTCTCACCACGGGCATGGCCTGCACGAACTCAATAACCGCCGCGCTAACCTGCTCGCGCGCCTTATGATAACGCTGAGCCATATCTTCCGAACGCTGGCGGGCGAGCACGAGAACAACCGATCCAAACGCCAGTACCCCCAGCGTCGCGATTGCCAGCCGCCAGTCCAGCCAGAACAAGATAACGATTGTCGCCAGCGGCATGATGATCGCGCGGGCATAGAGCGGCGTGCTGTCGGCCACAAAAATATGTAACGACTTCACGTCATCCAGCATCACTTTCGCCACTGACCCGCTGCCCATTTGCTGTAACACGCCAGGCGGAAGCTGCAATGCTTTACGGGCTAACCTGCTGCGCAGAATGTTCTCCAGATGAAAAGCCGCGTAATGAGAGGTGTTGAACGCCTGTAAGCGCAGAACAAAAGTTAAGACCACGCAGCCGATCACGCCGCCCAGCGGCCAAGCAGGAATAGCGTCAGGCGTCGCGCGAATGTCACGCAGGCTCCACGCCAGAAAAAGGAGCGCCCCCAGGCTGGTTAATGCCGCCAGCCCCGCCAGCGCCATAGCTAAAATAACCTTCCTGCGAACCGGTGTAATCACCTGCCAAAGAGGAAATCGGGACAGCGATTCAGTATTGGATGATTGAGATGACATGGGAGTAACTGAATTTCCTGATGAATTTTTACGGACGCCAAAAACGACAATTCAGGGTGGCGTTCTGAGAATTAATGTGAATAATAACCATTATCAATAACTCATCTACCCCATTCGGTTCTATTTATACCCGCATTGGTCTAAGCCACAGGGAGATAACCAGGTCATGACGGAGTCACCGCAAACGCAATCTGAAATCTCTATTCACCAGTTGGTGGTCGGGAAACCTGCAAACGATGGCAATATTCCTGCTCAGTGTGAACTGCTGCGCTGTTCGTTGCAGGAAGGTATGGATATTTTGCTCTGGAGGGGCCATTTTGCGCGGCCTGAGACGTTGCAGCTACACGACGATCTGGGCAGGATTAACTTCTCGTGCATCCTGGAAGGCACATCGCGCTTTGCGATTCAGGGACTCCGGCGTCACACCGACTGGGAGCTTGCGCGCAATCGCCATTACATTACCCATACGCCAGACTGTCGCGGCAGCGCCTCCTATTGTGGCCGATTCGAGAGCATTACCCTCTCCTTCAGCCCTGAAACCCTCGCGCTGTGGGTGCCGGATATTAGCGCGGTCATTAAGAATAAGATCGACTCCCACTGCTGTTGCCAGCAGCACCGTTGTAATGCTGAAACCCACTTAACGGCTCAGGCCTTGCGTCACGCGCTGATGCGCATGCACGGCGGCTTCAGTCATGAACAAAAGCCGTCGACGCTATGGTTGCAGGGGCAAAGTCTGGTCATGCTCAGTCTGGTGCTGGATGAACATCGCGAAGACGCCAGTTGCCTCTCCTGCCACTTCAACCCGATGGAACGCCAGAAACTGCTGCGGGCGAAGGATCTGCTGCTGGCTGATCTGACGCAAGCGCCGGGCGTCGCGGAGCTGGCCAGAGAGTCCGGTCTGAGCGTTCTCAAAATTAAGCGAGGCTTCCGCGTTCTGTTCAACAACAGCGTCTATGGCCTGTTTCAGGCTGAACGAATGCAGGAAGCCAGAAGACGCCTGGCCAACGGCAATACCTCCGTCATGACGGTGGCGGCCGATCTGGGCTATGCCAACGCCAGCCATTTCTCTGCCGCCTTCCAGAAACAGTTTGGCGTAACTCCTTCGACCTTTAAACGCGGGATGTAACCGGGGTCGCGCCCCCCTAAACTCCTCCCTGACAGAGGCCCGGATACCCCATCCGGGCCTCTGTTCTTTCCGCCTGTTACCAACCCGAAACGGGCATAAATAAACCCGTTTCGGGTAGCATCCAATTGTTAATAATTATTATTCTCATATGAGTAATGCTTTTCGGTAAGACGTGCCATCAGGAGGAAGAATGATTTCTGGCGCACCATCTCAGGATTCGCTGTTACCGGACAACCGCCACGCGGCTGATTACCAACAATTACGCGAGCGGCTCATACAGGAACTGAATTTAACGCCGCAGCAGTTACATGAAGAGAGCAACCTGATCCAGGCCGGCCTGGATTCCATAAGATTGATGAGATGGTTACACTGGTTTCGTAAAAATGGCTACCGCCTTACCCTTCGCGAGCTGTATGCCGCCCCCACGCTGGCGGCATGGAACCAGTTAATGCTCAGCCGGTCGCCGGAGAACGCGGAAGAAGAAACGCCGCCCGACGAATCATCCTGGCCGAACATGACCGAAAGTACCCCCTTCCCATTGACGCCAGTACAGCACGCCTACCTGACGGGCCGCATGCCGGGGCAGACGCTTGGCGGCGTGGGTTGCCACCTGTATCAGGAGTTTGAAGGCCATTGTCTGACGGCGTCGCAGCTGGAGCAGGCCATCACGACCTTGCTGCAACGCCACCCAATGCTGCATATCGCCTTTCGCCCCGACGGGCAGCAGGTCTGGCTACCGCAACCTTACTGGAACGGCGTCACCGTTCATGATTTACGCCATAACGACGCTGAAAGCCGCCAGGCCTATCTGGACGCACTGCGCCAGCGCCTGAGCCACCGTCTTTTACGCGTGGAAATCGGCGAAACGTTTGATTTTCAGCTGACGCTCTTGCCGGACAATCGCCACCGCCTCCATGTCAATATTGACCTGCTGATTATGGATGCCTCCAGCTTTACGCTTTTCTTCGATGAGCTTAACGCCCTGCTGGCCGGAGAATCGCTGCCGGCTATCGACACCCGCTATGATTTCCGCTCGTATTTGCTGCACCAGCAGAAGATCAATCAACCACTGAGAGACGACGCGCGCGCTTACTGGCTGGCGAAAGCATCGACGCTTCCCCCCGCGCCCGTCTTGCCGCTGGCCTGCGAACCCGCCACGCTACGTGAAGTCCGTAATACCCGACGCCGCATGATTGTCCCGGCAACACGCTGGCACGCCTTTAGCAACCGGGCCGGCGAGTATGGCGTGACGCCGACAATGGCACTGGCGACCTGTTTTTCTGCCGTGCTGGCTCGCTGGGGCGGCCTGACGCGTCTGCTGCTTAACATCACCTTATTCGACCGCCAGCCGCTGCACCCGGCGGTTGGCGCGATGCTTGCCGACTTCACCAATATTCTTCTGCTGGATACCGCCTGCGATGGCGATACCGTCAGCAACCTGGCGCGTAAAAACCAGCTCACGTTTACGGAGGACTGGGAGCATCGCCACTGGTCCGGCGTCGAATTACTCCGTGAACTCAAACGCCAGCAGCGCTACCCCCACGGCGCCCCGGTGGTATTTACCAGCAATCTGGGGCGTTCCCTCTACAGCAGCCGCGCAGAATCGCCGTTGGGCGAGCCGGAATGGGGCATCTCGCAAACGCCGCAGGTCTGGATAGATCATCTGGCGTTCGAGCATCACGGCGAGGTCTGGCTACAATGGGACAGCAACGACGCGCTGTTCCCTCCGGCGTTAGTCGAAACATTGTTCGACGCCTACTGCCAGTTGATTAACCAACTCTGCGATGACGAAAGCGCCTGGCAAAAGCCGTTCGCAGATATGATGCCCGCCAGCCAGCGCGCGATACGCGAACGGGTCAACGCCACCGGCGCCCCCATTCCCGAAGGCTTGCTGCATGAAGGCATTTTCCGTATCGCTCTGCAACAGCCGCAGGCGCTGGCGGTAACGGACATGCGTTATCAGTGGAATTATCATGAGCTGACAGACTATGCCCGCCGTTGCGCGGGCAGGTTAATCGAGTGCGGGGTTCAGCCCGGCGATAATGTGGCTATCACGATGTCGAAAGGCGCAGGACAACTTGTTGCGGTTCTGGCCGTCCTGCTGGCTGGGGCGGTTTACGTTCCGGTTTCGCTGGATCAGCCTGCCGCACGGCGCGAGAAAATCTACGCTGACGCCAGCGTCCGGCTGGTGCTCATTTGTCAGCACGACGCCAGCGCCGGGTCAGACGATATTCCCGTCCTTGCCTGGCAGCAGGCCATTGAGGCGGAGCCGATCGCCAACCCGGTAGTACGCGCCCCCACGCAACCGGCCTACATTATCTACACCTCCGGCTCTACCGGTACGCCGAAAGGGGTAGTCATTTCTCACCGGGGAGCGCTTAACACCTGTTGCGATATCAATACCCGCTATCAGGTTGGCCCGCATGACAGGGTGCTGGCCCTCTCCGCCCTACATTTTGATTTATCGGTTTACGACATTTTTGGCGTACTGCGCGCGGGCGGCGCGCTGGTGATGGTGATGGAAAATCAACGGCGCGATCCTCACGCATGGTGTGAGCTGATCCAGCGCCATCAGGTCACGCTCTGGAACAGCGTCCCGGCGCTGTTCGATATGCTGCTGACCTGGTGTGAAGGTTTCGCCGACGCCACGCCGGAAAACCTGCGCGCAGTGATGCTTTCCGGCGACTGGATCGGGCTTGACCTCCCCGCCCGTTATCGGGCCTTCCGGCCACAAGGACAATTTATCGCGATGGGCGGTGCCACCGAGGCGTCTATCTGGTCTAACGCCTGCGAAATTCACGACGTCCCCGCCCACTGGCGCTCCATCCCTTACGGTTTTCCGCTAACCAACCAACGCTACCGGGTGGTGGATGAACAGGGCCGGGACTGCCCTGACTGGGTGCCGGGTGAATTATGGATTGGCGGCATTGGGGTCGCGGAAGGCTATTTCAACGATCCCCTGCGTAGCGAGCAGCAATTTTTGACGCTCCCGGACGAGCGCTGGTATCGCACCGGCGATCTCGGCTGCTACTGGCCAGATGGCACAATCGAGTTCCTCGGTCGTCGCGACAAGCAGGTCAAAGTCGGAGGATATCGCATCGAGCTGGGCGAAATCGAAAGCGCGCTCAGCCAGCTGGCGGGGGTGAAACAAGCAACCGTTCTGGCGATCGGCGAAAAAGAAAAAACGCTGGCGGCATACGTTGTTCCTCAGGGCGAGGCTTTTTGCGTTACCGATCATCGGAACCCGGCACTGCCGCAGGCGTGGCACACGCTTGCGGGAACGTTGCCCTGTTGCGCCATCTCGCCAGAGATCTCCGCAGAACAGGTAGCCGATTTCCTTCAGCATCGCCTGCTAAAACTGAAGCCGGGTCACACCGCTGGCGCCGATCCTCTCCCCCTGATGAACTCACTCGCTATCCAGCCGCGCTGGCAGGCCGTGGTGGAACGCTGGTTAGCATTTCTGGTGACACAACGGCGACTGAAGCCCGCTGCTGAAGGTTATCAGGTCTGCGCTGGTGAAGAACGCGAGGATGAGCACCCGCACTTCAGCGGACATGATTTAACGTTATCGCAAATTCTTCGCGGTGCCCGTAACGAACTGTCGTTACTGAACGACGCGCAGTGGTCGCCGGAAAGCCTGGCCTTTAACCATCCGGCCAGCGCCCCGTATATTCAGGAACTGGCGACAATTTGCCAACAGCTTGCACAGCGCTTACAGCGCCCGGTGCGCCTGCTTGAGGTGGGAACCCGCACTGGCCGCGCCGCAGAATCGCTGTTAGCACAGCTCAACGCCGGACAGATTGAGTATGTCGGGCTTGAGCAGAGCCAGGAGATGCTGCTGAGCGCCCGGCAGAGGCTCGCCCCCTGGCCTGGCGCCCGTCTGTCCCTCTGGAATGCAGACACGCTGGCGGCGCACGCTCACTCGGCGGACATTATCTGGCTTAATAACGCCCTGCATCGTCTGCTGCCGGAAGATCCCGGGCTCCTTGCGACATTACAACAGCTTGCCGTTCCCGGCGCGCTGCTCTACGTGATGGAGTTTCGCCAGTTAACGCCGTCCGCCCTACTCAGCACGCTCCTGTTAACCAATGGGCAGCCGGAGGCCTTGCTGCATAACAGCGCCGACTGGGCGGCATTATTTAGCGCGGCCGCCTTCAACTGTCAGCATGGCGATGAGGTCGCGGGGTTACAACGCTTCCTCGTACAATGTCCTGACAGGCAGGTGCGCCGCGATCCCCGTCAACTTCAGGCCGCCCTCGCCGGGCGTCTGCCGGGGTGGATGGTGCCGCAACGGATCGTCTTCCTCGACGCCTTACCGCTGACGGCTAACGGGAAAATTGACTACCAGGCGCTGAAGCATCGTCATACCCCTGAAGCGGAAAACCCGGCCGAAGCGGATTTACCCCAGGGCGACATTGAAAAACAGGTTGCCGCCCTCTGGCAGCAACTCTTATCAACTGGCAATGTCACCAGAGAAACCGACTTCTTCCAGCAAGGCGGCGATAGCCTGCTGGCGACCCGTCTGACCGGGCAACTTCATCAGGCAGGTTATGAAGCGCAATTAAGCGACCTGTTTAATCATCCCCGGCTGGCGGATTTTGCCGCCACGCTGCGGAAAACCGACGTCCCGGTCGAACAACCATTCGTCCACTCCCCTGAAGATCGCTACCAGCCCTTTGCGCTTACCGACGTGCAGCAGGCTTACCTGGTGGGGCGTCAGCCGGGCTTTGCCCTGGGCGGCGTCGGCTCACATTTCTTTGTTGAATTTGAAATTGCCGATCTGGATCTCACCCGGTTGGAGACGGTCTGGAACCGATTAATCGCCCGCCACGATATGCTACGCGCCGTCGTGCGTGATGGACAGCAACAGGTGCTCGAACAGACGCCTCGCTGGGTAATACCCGCACACATCCTCCATACGCCTGAAGAGGCGTTGCAGGTGCGCGAAAAACTGGCCCATCAGGTACTCAACCCCGAAGTCTGGCCGGTATTCGATCTCCAGGTCGGTTACGTTGACGGGATGCCCGCCCGCCTGTGGCTGTGTCTGGATAACCTGTTACTTGACGGGCTGAGCATGCAGATTCTGTTGGCGGAGCTGGAGCACGGCTACCGCTACCCGCAACAGCTGCTTCCGCCGCTGCCCGTCACCTTCAGGGATTATCTGCAACAACCCTCGCTACAGTCGCCCAATCCAGATTCTCTGGCATGGTGGCAGGCGCAGCTTGATGATATTCCTCCGGCGCCTGCGTTGCCGCTGCGCTGCTTGCCTCAGGAGGTTGAAACACCGCGCTTCGCCCGCCTGAACGGCGCACTGGACAGCACGCGCTGGCATCGGCTGAAAAAACGGGCGGCTGACGCCCATCTCACCCCGTCGGCCGTACTGTTGTCGGTGTGGTCAACGGTTCTCTCTGCATGGAGTGCACAGCCTGAGTTCACGCTTAACCTTACGCTTTTCGACAGGCGACCGCTGCACCCGCAAATCAACCAGATTCTGGGCGATTTCACCTCGCTGATGCTGCTGAGCTGGCATCCCGGCGAAAGCTGGCTGCACAGCGCGCAGTCACTACAGCAGCGGCTGAGCCAGAACCTCAACCACCGCGATGTGTCAGCCATCCGCGTGATGCGTCAACTGGCGCAACGGCAAAACGTGCCTGCCGTTCCGATGCCCGTCGTCTTTACCAGCGCACTGGGCTTTGAGCAGGATAACTTCCTCGCCCGGCGTAATCTGCTCAAACCGGTCTGGGGCATCTCCCAGACGCCGCAGGTCTGGCTCGATCACCAGATTTATGAATCCGAAGGCGAACTGCGCTTTAACTGGGATTTTGTCGCCGCGCTGTTTCCTGCCGGGCAGGTGGAGCGCCAGTTTGAACAGTATTGCGCATTGCTAAACCGAATGGCCGAGGATGAAAGCGGCTGGCAACTGCCGCTCGCCGCGCTGGTGCCTCCCGTTAAACACGCAGGGCAATGCGCAGAGCGCTCACCGCGCGTATGCCCTGAGCACTCTCAGCCACACATTGCGGCGGACGAGAGCACCGTCAGCCTGATTTGCGACGCCTTCCGCGAGGTGGTTGGCGAGTCTGTCACGCCCGCAGAAAACTTCTTTGAGGCGGGCGCAACGTCGCTGAATCTGGTGCAACTGCACGTTTTGTTACAACGTCACGAATTTTCCACCCTGACGTTGCTTGACCTCTTCACCCACCCTTCTCCTGCTGCCCTGGCCGATTATCTGGCCGGCGTCGCCACGGTGGAGAAAACAAAACGACCTCGCCCTGTTCGCCGTCGTCAGCGGCGGATATAGCGCGAAGCAAACTGATTTTCCCCGGAACGCCATCGCGAACGCATGGCGTTCCATTGACTTTGTGAATCTTAGGAAACGGGACCGATTATGGATAACTTGCGCTTCTCTTCTGCGCCGACAGCAGATTCCATTGATGCATCGATCGTTCAACACTACCCGGACTGCGAACCTGTCGCGGTTATCGGCTACGCCTGCCATTTTCCTGAATCGCCGGATGGCGAAACGTTCTGGCAAAATCTGCTGGAAGGTCGTGAATGCAGCCGACGCTTTACGCGCGAAGAGCTTCTGGCCGTCGGTCTGGATGCCGCCATCATTGACGATCCTCATTATGTCAATATCGGTACGGTGTTAGACAACGCCGACTGCTTCGACGCCACCCTGTTTGGCTATTCGCGACAGGAAGCGGAGTCGATGGACCCGCAGCAGCGCCTGTTTTTGCAGGCGGTCTGGCATGCGCTGGAACATGCCGGTTATGCCCCCGGCGCCGTCCCCCATAAGACCGGCGTTTTCGCCTCTTCCCGGATGAGTACCTACCCCGGTCGCGAAGCATTGAACGTGACAGAAGTCGCGCAGGTAAAAGGTCTGCAATCTCTGATGGGCAATGATAAAGACTATATTGCCACCCGCGCCGCGTACAAACTCAACCTGCACGGCCCGGCGTTATCGGTACAGACCGCCTGCTCCAGCTCGCTGGTTGCCGTGCATCTGGCCTGTGAAAGCCTGCGCGCAGGCGAATCCGATATGGCGGTTGCCGGCGGCGTGGCGCTCTCTTTCCCCCAGCAGGCAGGCTACCGCTACCAGCCCGGAATGATTTTCTCTCCTGATGGTCACTGTCGTCCCTTTGACGCCTCGGCTGAGGGCACCTGGGCCGGTAACGGTCTCGGCTGCGTGGTGCTGCGTCGCCTGAGAGACGCGCTGCTGTCAGGCGATCCGATTATCTCGGTGATCCTCTCCAGCGCGGTCAACAACGACGGCAACAGAAAGGTCGGCTATACCGCCCCTTCCGTCGCAGGGCAACAGGCAGTCATCGAAGAGGCGTTAATGCTGGCGGCCATCGACGACAGGCAGGTAGGTTACATTGAAACCCACGGCACCGGCACACCGCTGGGCGACGCGATTGAAATTGAAGCGTTACGCAACGTCTATGCGCCTCGCCCGCAGGATCAGCGCTGTGCGCTCGGTTCCGTGAAAAGTAACATGGGCCATCTGGATACCGCGGCGGGCATTGCCGGACTGCTGAAAACCGTTCTGGCAGTCAGTCGCGGGCAAATTCCTCCCTTACTGAATTTTCACACCCCCAACCCGGCGCTGAAACTTGAAGAGAGCCCCTTTACCATACCGGTGTCGGCACAGGCATGGCAGGACGAAATGCGCTATGCGGGCGTCTCCTCCTTTGGTATTGGCGGCACCAACTGCCATATGATCGTCGCCTCGCTGCCCGACGCGCTCAACGCGCGCCTCCCCAATACGGATAGCGGCAGAAAAAGTACCGCGCTGCTGCTCAGCGCCGCCAGCGACAGCGCGTTGCGGCGGCTGGCGACGGATTATGCCGGGGCGCTGAGAGAGAATGCGGATGCCAGCTCTCTGGCCTTCACAGCCCTGCACGCGCGCCGTCTCGATCTCCCCTTCCGCCTGGCGGCGCCATTAAACCGTGAAACCGCCGAGGCGCTCAGCGCCTGGGCCGGTGAGAAATCGGGGGCGCTGGTTTACAGCGGCCACGGCGCCAGCGGCAAGCAGGTGTGGCTGTTTACCGGCCAGGGCTCGCACTGGCGCACTATGGGTCAAACGATGTACCATCACTCAACGGCGTTTGCCGACACGCTGGATCGCTGTTTTTCCGCCTGTAGCGAAATGCTCACGCCGTCACTGCGCGAAGCGATGTTTAACCCCGATTCGGCGCAGCTGGACAATATGGCCTGGGCGCAGCCGGCGATTGTCGCGTTTGAAATCGCGATGGCGGCGCACTGGCGTGCTGAAGGACTGAAGCCAGACTTCGCCATTGGGCATTCCGTCGGTGAATTTGCCGCTGCCGTTGTCTGCGGACACTATACGATTGAACAGGTCATGCCACTGGTTTGTCGGCGCGGCGCGCTAATGCAGCAGTGCGCAAGCGGCGCGATGGTGGCGGTATTTGCAGACGAAGACACGCTGATGCCGCTGGCTCGCCAGTTTGAGCTGGATCTCGCCGCCAACAACGGTACGCAACATACGGTATTTTCCGGGCCGGAAGCCCGTCTCGCGGTATTTTGCGCCACGCTCTCGCAGCATGACATTAACTATCGTCGCCTGAGCGTAACCGGTGCGGCGCACTCCGCTTTACTGGAGCCGATACTCGATCGGTTCCAGGACGCCTGCGCGGGACTGCACGCGGAGCCGGGGCAAATACCGATTATTTCCACGCTCACCGCCGACGTCATTGATGAGTCAACGCTCAACCAGGCGGATTACTGGCGCCGACACATGCGCCAGCCGGTGCGTTTTATCCAGAGTATTCAGGTGGCGCATCAGCTCGGCGCCCGCGTTTTTCTGGAGATGGGGCCCGATGCCCAGTTGGTTGCTTGCGGGCAGCGCGAATACCGCGATAACGCATACTGGATAGCCAGCGCCCGGCGTAACAAAGAGGCGAGCGATGTCCTCAATCAGGCCCTGCTCCAGCTTTACGCTGCCGGCGTCGCCCTACCGTGGGCCGACCTGCTGGCGGGCGATGGACAACGTATCGCTGCGCCATGTTATCCGTTTGATACTGAACGTTACTGGAAAGAGCGCGTCTCCCCGGCCTGCGAGCCTGCCGACGCAGCGCTGTCTGCCGGGCTGGAGGTGGCGAGTCGCGCCGCGACAGCGCTCGATCTCCCTCGCCTGGAAGCGCTTAAACAGTGCGCCACGCGACTGCACGCCATCTACGTCGATCAACTGGTACAACGCTGTACCGGCTATGCCATTGAGAACGGCGTGGACGCCATGACCATCATGCGCCGTGGACGTCTGCTGCCCCGCTACCAGCAGCTACTCCAGCGCCTGCTGAATAACTGCGTGGTCGACGGCGATTACCGCTGCACCGACGGGCGATACGTCCGCGCCCGCCCCATTGAACATCAACAGCGGGAATCACTGCTGACGGAACTTGCCGGTTATTGTGAAGGTTTTCAGGCTATTCCCGACACCATCGCCCGTGCCGGCGATCGGTTATATGAAATGATGAGCGGCGCGGAAGAACCGGTGGCGATTATCTTCCCGCAAAGCGCCTCCGACGGCGTGGAAGTGCTGTATCAGGAATTCAGCTTTGGCCGCTATTTCAACCAAATCGCCGCCGGGGTATTACGCGGCATTGTCCAGACGCGTCAGCCCCGCCAGCCGTTGCGTATTCTTGAAGTTGGCGGCGGAACCGGCGGCACCACCGCGTGGCTGCTGCCGGAACTCAACGGCGTTCCGGCACTGGAGTACCATTTCACCGATATCTCGGCGCTGTTCACCCGTCGCGCCCAGCAGAAATTCGCCGACTACGATTTTGTGAAGTATAGCGAGCTGGATCTCGAAAAAGAGGCGCAGTCTCAGGGTTTCCAGGCACAGTCTTACGATCTTATCGTGGCAGCGAACGTGATTCACGCCACCCGCCATATTGGCCGCACGCTCGATAATCTGCGCCCCCTGCTCAAGCCGGGCGGGCGCCTGCTGATGCGCGAAATCACCCAGCCAATGCGTCTGTTTGACTTCGTTTTCGGCCCGCTGGTTCTTCCGCTACAGGATCTCGACGCCCGCGAAGGTGAGTTATTCCTCACCACCGCTCAGTGGCAACAACAGTGCCGCCACGCCGGATTCAGCAAAGTGGCGTGGCTACCGCAGGATGGCAGCCCGAACGCCGGGATGAGCGAACATATCATTCTCGCCACGCTGCCCGGTCAGGCGGTTAGCGCCGTAACATTCACCGCGCCATCAGAACCCGTGTTGGGGCAGGCGCTGACGGATAACGGTGATTATCTCGCCGACTGGTCTGATTGCGCAGGTCAGCCCGAACAGTTTAACGCTCGCTGGCAGGAGGCATGGCGTCTGCTTTCACAGCGTCATGGCGACGCTCTGCCTGTGGAACCGCCCCCCGTCGCCGCCCCGGAGTGGCTGGGGGAGGGTCGCTTAAGCTGGCAAAACGAAGCCTTTTCCCGCGGTCAGATGCGCGTTGAAGCCCGTCATCCTGCTGGCGAGTGGCTGGCGGCATCGCCCCCCCCCCCCCCTCCCGCGCCGCGGCGAGTAAC
>OBXB01000043.1_pt1 | contig 37617 bp, 19 predicted proteins | sample 1476581 | NCBI WGS metagenome assembly OBXB01 (sample SAMEA2580147, study PRJEB22360) | human gut metagenome | biome: human gut; feature: human-associated habitat; material: faeces | place: Denmark | collected 2008/2010
GGCGGTGCCGGTGGGCAAAGCCCCCCCGAGGGGCCGCTCCCGCCAGCGGCAGCCAGGTGTCGGTCAGTCCCTGATCGACGGTGAAGGTCGCAGTGAAGGATTTACCCTGCTCATCCGCCTTGATCGTGGTGCCCACGCGATGATAATTCGAGGAGTCCGTGGCTTCGGAAGAATCGGACAGGTTCCATACTGTGCCATCGAATCGATCCATCACCGCAAGTTTGACCGGTGTTCCGGCCGGCAGATTATGAACGGTCAGCAACACGTCTTTTTTGTGGTCCTTGATATAGGATCGCATGCCGCTGAGCGGGCTGGTGTAATCGTAGGGGCTTAACGGCGGATCGTAGCGGTCACGCAGCACGAAACGGTCCTGTGGCACCAGCAACGTGCCCCCGAAAGCAAGGCCGGCAGCGAGCACGACGATGATCAGCGCGGATATCCAGCGCCCCCCTTCCAGCAGTTCAAGACGCCAAGACAGCCAGATAATCAGCAGCAAGGCAAAGGCAATACCGCAGATGGCGCGTTGCCAGCCGCTGTCTGTGCCCAGCAGGGCACATACGGCCACGGCCGCCGCAAGGGGCAGCACTCCCACCAGAGACAACCATGCGTTGGCATTAATGGCAAACACGCCGGTGAAGAACGTAAGCCACAGGCCGATGGTCCATACCGCCATCAGCACGCCGTCTTGCGTGCCCAGAGGCGGATCGACGGAAATAATGTACTTGAACGAGCCAAACGTCATTTCCCAACCTGAACTCAAGGTCTTCAAGGTGGGAATCACGTAATGGGACGTAGTGGAACTCAGCGTTGCCACCGGGCCGATGATGAATTGGGCAAACGCCAGAAACACGATTTGCCACCACAGTCGCAACGCCGGCAACATGCCCGCCAGAGCGATGATCGCGCCCAGCAAGGTGGCCGGTACAGCGGCAATCGCCCAAGTGGCCACGCCGCCGTACACGTCGATGAGATTGGCTTGCGCCAGCAACATCATCGCCGCTATGAGTACGAGGCTGGCGATTCGTTTGCCCCACGGCTGGCGACTGAGGCCCATGCCGCGAAGCACATTGCCTCTGGTCATCCAGATAACCGAATGTGTGGAGTCGGCCCAGGAGCCGGTGGTGGTGGAGGTCCCGGTGTACGTGCCGGAGGAAGTGCCGGTGTATGTGCCGCTCGATTCGGCGTACGCAGCGGTATTGGTATTGGTGATACTGGACTGGTCGAAGGTCATGCGAGCACCCCCATGATCAGCGGGAGATCATCGAGGTCGCCGATGGTGGCCAATGTGAAGTTGGCGAATCTTCTGATGCCGCGATTGGCGCCGGCGCTGGCCTGCAATACCACGCAGCTGGCCGATCGGGGCAAGGCCAAGGTCATGCGCTTGATCTGCTCGATGTCTTTCAGCGATCCAACAGTGAAAAAATAGAACGAAGCATCAGGACTGTGCTTCAGCGTGCCCTCGGCGAGATTCGGATTATCCTCACGATCAGGCTCTATGGCACTGGCGTTGTCGAGGAACTCCATGGCGTTGCGCGGCTGGCCGTGCGCGTTGCCCGCGTGGCAGAACAATGGACGATCCTGCAGCAGGCATTTGACGCCGATGGAGGAGTGGATGGACACCGCCATCTCGAATTCCTCGCCGTTGACGTATTCGTCCGGGTTCACGCTGATGGTCACCGAGGTGTCGGTGCGGCGCGTGGCCTCATATTGGCGAATCATCAACGTGCCGGTTTTCGCGGAGCTCAGCCAGTGGACGTTACGCACGTCGTCGCCCGGCTCGTATTCGCGCAATCCGTAGAAGTCGAGATCATCATCCACGATCTGGCCGGATGGTTGGCCTTCCAGGTCGCGGGGCACGCCGGCATTCAGAGTATCGAGACGCACGGTACGAGGGTGGATGAATACGGTGATGCGGTCGGCCAGCTCCTTTTCGTGACGCACCAGACCGAACGGGTCTCCCTTGCGGATGCGCAATGGGCCGATGGGCAGTATTGCGCGCGATACGGTACGGAACTCCACATCGGTTTGCTTGGATTGCCCGGGAGCCAGCATGGGGATGTTGAATCGTTCATGCGCATCGCCGATTGGCAGATATCCGCGTGCCGTGGTCGTCGGCGTTCTGCCGGTGTTGTCGATGCCGACGATAACGGATACGGTGTCTCCCACGGTCACGCGATGATTGGATACGACGATGGACGCGTGGAAGCGTGTGTTGCCGAGGGAAAGCACGATTGCCGCGAGCATCATCACCATCGCCACGATGCCGAATACGAGCAGCTCATACCAGCCCAGAAACGGGAACGCAATAAGGCATGCGATGCCTGCGCCCGTTACCGCCCAGCCCAAGGGCGAGACGTAGGATGCGAAGAACCGTCTGATGCGTCTTACCGCGCGCTTGAACATGCGTTCAGCGCGCCGGCGACGGCGTAATGCGGCGGATGTAGATGCCATGGTCGGATACCTTTCCGGGCCCTATCAGGAACCGATGGTGGGGGAGGGAACGTCTTCGAGCACCTGTGCGATCAGGCTTTCCGGAGTCGCGCCATCGAAGGTGGCTTCCGGAGTCAGCGTGATACGGTGTGCGAGCACGGCCACTGCAAGGTCCTTGACGTCATCCGGCACCACGTAGGCACGGCCATCGGCCGCGGCCCAGATACGGGCGCATCGGGTCAGTGCCAAAGCGCCACGCATGGAGGAGCCGACCGTGATCTTCTCGTTGTGGCGGGTCGCCTCGACGAGCCTGACGATGTATTCACGAATCGCATCATCCACATAGATTTCGGTGGCCACCTGACGCAGCCGCATGACATCGTCACCGCTCAGCACCGGGGAAATGGTCTGCGCACGGTCGGTGATATCGACCTGCTTGAGGATATCGACGGACACATCATGGCCCGGGTAGCCGATTGACGTCTTGATAAGGAATCGGTCCATCTGCGCCTCAGGCAGCTTATAGGTACCGAGCTGCTCGATGGGGTTCTGGGTTGCGATCACGATAAACGGCTGCGGCACATCATGTGTGACGCCGTCAACGGTGACTTTCTGCTCTTCCATAACCTCCAGAAGTGCGGACTGCGTCTTCGGCGATGCACGGTTGATCTCATCGGCCAGCACGATGGAGGCGAAAATCGGGCCTTCGCGGAACTCAAATTCTCCGCGCTTCTGATCGTAGAAAGTCACACCCACCACATCCGAAGGCAGCAGATCGGGCGTGAACTGAACACGCTTGAAACCGGTGGAAATGGAATTGGCCAAGCCTCGGGCCAACTGGGTCTTACCGGTGCCGGGGTTGTCTTCAAGCAGAATATGGCCACCGACCATCAGTGCGGTGACGCATTGCTTGATAGGGATGGTCTTGCCGATAACCACCTTGGAGACATTTTCGACCAGCGCATTGAAGGACTGCTGGAAATCCCGGACCTGAGCCGTGGGCTGGGGCAGTAGTCCGGAATTGATGCTGGCGGGCAGTGCCGATGCGGCTGCTTGCGCGGCTTTGCTCGACTGACGCTGCGGCTGTGATTGCGGCTGGGATTGCGCGGTGGCCTGCTGCGGGATGGCTGGCGTCGATCCCTTGCGCGGCTTGAGCACGGTGCTGTCATCGCCCGCAGGAATGGAGGCGGCATCAGTAGTAGGAGACGGCTTTTCTGACGGCGCTTGTGACGGCCGCTGCGGCAGGTTAGGCAGCGCAACGGACTGCGGCGCCGACTCGGTGCTTGGGGTCGTGCCGGTGTGTGGTGCGGATGCCAGGTGCGTGGCGTCGGACAAGTGCGTGCTGTCGGATAGCTGCGTGCTGTCGGACAGACGGGTCGTGTCAGACAACTGCGTCGCGTCATCGATGTTCTCGCTCATGGATGTTCTCCTACTGCTTGTGAATGGTGGTTGACGATATTGGGGTATTGCCGAAACCAAGAATCCAGGGGTTCTTGGCCAAAGTGGTGACATCGGTACCGGATTTGAGCGACTTGGTCCCCTCCGAGGAGTCAGAGGGACGTGTGCCCGCGACGCTGCCTCCGTCCGCAGTGTTGTCGAGACCGGAGTATCCCGGCCCGCCGGTGACTTTGACGCTCCACGCGTAGTTGCCATCGGCGGCCACGGCCAAGTCGGTGACATCCAATGGCTGGCCGGAGTTCCACGTGAACGGTTGGCCATTGATGATGATTTGTACAGTGGCCGACTTGCCATAGACATCAACCGAACCGCCGGTGACGTTAATGACGTGAGCGTTGTCTGACCAGCGCAGCTCCTGCGGTTTGTTGATTACAGCCTTCTTCTCATAGGTGTAAGGAGCGCCATTGTGCGGGCCTCCGGTGACGGCGTCGCTGGTAGCGCCGTTGAACACCTGTTGCACCGATGCGGTGTTGCATTTGGCCCAAGGACTCATTCGGAAGTCGAGTGAGTTCCGGTTAGTAGCTGTACCGGAATCGATGCCATCGGCAGTCACGCTGTAGGACTGCGCATGTCCCTGCTTGGTCCAATGCACGGTGCATGTACTGCCGGATCCGGTGGTGTAGACGTCAGTGGGCGGCTGGACCTTGTACTGCGGGACAAAGCTGCTCTTGCCCGTGCCGGAGGAAGCATCGCGCTGCGGCACCACGGTGGCCGTTACGGTGATTTCCCGGGTGTTCAAATCGTTCTCATTGATATCGAACGTAGCGCCACTGTCACTGCAATCGATGGTGTCCTTGACATCTCCTCCCAAGGAAATTCGCCGGCAGCCGGCATTGCGGTTGTTGCCGAGAGTGACTTTCGCCGTTACTGTGGTGCCGTCGTTCGACAACGCAATGTTCGGCGCATCCGGGTCTCCCCAGATCTTTTCTGACGGCGATGCGGCGGACTCGGCACTCCAATTGATTTTGTTATGGGCTTTGACGGTCGCCGTAATGGCGGTGCCATCGGAAATGTCGTTGTTGTTGAACGTAAACGACAGCTCGGTGGCCGTATTGCCGGTTTCCTTGGTCTGCGGAGCACCTGCACCGGTGACGGTCACCGAATAGTTGTCGACGGCGCTGAAATCACCGCTCGGTGCCTTCCATATCACCTTGGCGGTTTTATTGCCACCCGTGACCGTAACATCGGTGGGAGCGGACGGCACCTTGTCCGGTGTGGCTTCGACGGCGGTGGACGGCTTGGACCAGCCGACGTCATTTCGCGCGGCGACGGTGAAGGAATAGGTTTTGCCGTTCTTCAGACCAGTGACCTGGCATGAGGTGACGGCACCGCAATCCTTCTCTCCGGTGGCGGCACCGGTCCAACTGACCTTGTAGTTGGTGATCGGGCTGCCATTGGCGGCACCGGGCGTCCATGTGAGGCTGACCGCGCTGTCCTGCGGTTCCCCGGCTACGGGGGAGAGCAGTGGCGGCTCGGGCTTGTCGATCACGGACACGGTAATCGATGCGGTGACTTCACGATCCTTGGACTTGGTGCCGTCTTGCACGGTGACGAGCACGGTGTTCGTGGAAGCACCCACATCGGATGCGACGGCGATGGTGATGTTTCCGGAGGCATCGCATCCGGCGATGGTGAGTTTGGCGGCGTCATCCGCCTTGCAGCTGATGACGGTCAGCGAGGAATCGGGGAACGGATTGTACGCGCCGGTAAGCACGTTCACGGCATCGCTGGCACCGGCCTTGATCTTCAACGTCTTGTCGCCGACGTGTGCCAGCGGACGGGTCGAAGACACTACGCGCACGGTCACACCGGCATCCACGGTGTCCGCGCCGTATGCGATTTGCACGGGAATGGACGCGGTGGTGCCAGGAGCGGCATCCTTGGTGGCGGAAACCTGCAAGCTACCGGAACGGGACAGGTTTGCGGTGATTTGCCTGGATGATGAGCTTCCACCGGAATACGTGTATTGCTTTTCGTCGTCATACACGCCGGACGGTGCATGGGTGAGCGCCGTCAGATCAACGGTCTTGGGGTCCGCGCCCGCCTCGACATCAATAGTGGAGGACGAGAACGTGGGCGGCGGCACATCGCGGCCTATCACCGTGATCTGGAGAGTGATCACTGCGGAATTGATGATCTTGGTCTTATCCGATCCCTGCTTGCCATCCACAGCGGTAAAGGTAATGGAGGCGGGGCCTGCGTAGTCTTTTGCCGCAGTGAACTTCAGGGTCTTGTCGTTCACGTAGAAATCGGAGTTGGAGGCCTTGGTGGCGCTGACGGAATCAGCGCTTTCGATATACGGTTCCTTGCCGGCGCCGACGCGGACATAGTCATTGATGTTGATTTCAATGGTCTCGCGCGAATTGACCTTCAATTCCGGTGCCTTGGGACGCAACGTGGGCGGAAAGACACCATAGGCCGGTACCTGGATGAACGCGGTGGAGGTGATGTTGTATTTCGTATTGGTCACCGTGTAAGGCACGGCTCGCGCCTGTGACGTCAGGTCGACGGTGATGGTGGTCGAATGCTCGCCGCCCCTGACGTGAGCGTGAGCGCTGGCGGAGGGATGCATGCCGACCTTGAGCTCATTGGCTGTGCCGGAAGGATTGGCGATCCACTGGGAAACATCCACATCCACGGACTTCTTATCGATGGTGGCGGCGGACGGCACGCGATAGTCGTAGGCGGTAGGCGGCTCGATGGCGGCATTCGGATCCACGTTTACCGTGAGGGTGGCCGTATCGGACAAGCCGGCCTTGTCTTTGACCGTGTAGGCGATATAGTCGGTGGTGGCGCTGTCGGGCGTGGTGAAGGAGAGCATATTGTCTTTCACGCTCACCCCGTCGAGACCTTGGACCTCGACATGCTTGTCGACGGTCAGATTGGTGTTGTCGCCGGAGATGTCGTTCTGCGCGACCGGCACGGTTGCGGCCGTATTGGGCCTCAACGTGATTTCGTCATCCCTGGCGTATACGCCGGAGTCGGACGATCCTTGGAATACGCCCACGCGGATCTGCGCCTGTGCGCGCTGACCGGTCCAATCCTCCACGGCATAGGAGAAGGTGTCGGTGCCGGACGAATCCGGATACGCTTCATAGACCAAGTAGTCGGAACCGACTTCGGATATGCGGCCCAGCGTGGGTGCCTTGTTGCCCAGACCCAACAGCTGATCGTCGTCGCCATCCGTGTCTATGCCGGTCAGTGTGATGGGGATGCGGACCTTCTGCCCGGCGGCAACCTGCGCTTCGGCGTCATGCGGGGTTGGCGCGGCCTTGCTCGCTGCGTCGCTCTTATGCACGGTAATGGTGATATTGGCGGAAGCCACATTACCCAGATTGTCTTCAACCGTATAGGTGATGGGGAAGTTGCCGGTCTCGCTGGATGCTTGGTAGCGGACCGTGTCTCCAGAGACGAAGGCCAGACCCTTGAACGTCCCCTTGTCGTATTGCAGGTTGTTCTTGAGTTTGACCGTGGTGCCATCCGAGTAGGCCACATGGTCAAGCACATCCACGGACACGATGCCGTCGGTACGCACCTGGGCATTGATATTGCTGGCCTTGGGCACTGAATTCGAGGTGGCCAGAGCCGGCGGCTGCAACACGATGGTGCCCTTGGCGGTTCCGGAGGCGTTGGCCACGGTGTAGGTAAGGGCGACGGGCTTCGTGGGCACCTGACGCGCGGTGATATACACGCGCTTATGGCTGACGAGACCAACCTTGATGCCGGAGTCGGCCGGTGCGCTCACCGTGGTGACGGACAGCACACCGCCCATCGGATCGACGTCATTGGTGAGCGGCTCCACAATGGCGGTATTATCCGCGCCAAGCAGGGCGACATCGTTGGCGGCAACCGGTTTGGCGGCCTCGCCGGTGGCAGGCTGCACCTCGACTCGAGCCAATCCGGTGGCCGGAATCGAACCTTGAGTAATGATGTAGGGCACATAATAGGTGCCGGGATTGGTGGCCTTGAACGTCAACGACATATCCGCCGCATTGGTGGTCGTCGAAGCGCCGTTGGGCGTATCCACCTGAGTCAGTTGTGCCGGCTGCAAGGAAGTGCCATGCACATAAGAGGACAGCTTGACGACGGTATCCGTGTTGGGAACGGTGGTTTTCGCTACCGGGTCGATGACCGCGGCCAAGGTGTTCGCGGGCTTGACCGAGAAATACACCATGCCGGTGCCGGTTGCCGTGCCGTCGGAGACGGTGACCTCGACGCCCACACGTCCCGACGCCAGCGCACCGGTGTTGAACGTAAGCTGGCCGTCGGCTCGGGTGGACACCTGCACCTGGTCGGTGTTCTGGGCCACAGCGGAGACCAGAGTGAGCGGGTCTCCATCCGGATCGTTGAAGCTGCTCAGCGCATTGGCGGTATAACTGGCTCCCTGCTCCACATCGATCTCGGGAGGAGTGTCGAACTGTACGGGAGCGTGGTTGCCTCCATCATTCAGGGTTACGGTCACCGTGGCGGAAGAGGTCTGGCCGCGACCATCGGAAATATCGTAAGTAAAGGTAACGGTGCCTGCGGATGCGGCGGAGGCATCGAGTTGCAGATACCGGCCGTCGTAAATCGGCGAAATGGTGACGTCTTTGTTGTTTGGTGCGCCAACCTTGGTGATTTTCAGTACGGAACAATCGGTCTGCTCGTCATTGCGCAGCGCGTCGAGAATCTGTTCCGAACCGGCTCGTGCGCCGATTTCATCATCCTCGGCTTTGATTTGGCCGGATTGTGCGGAACAGGTCTTGGAGAAGTCGTGGTGGTTGTTGGCCGAGTCGTTGTTCTGCTGTTCTTTCTCGGTCTGCTCGGTCTGTATTTTGTTCCACTGTATTTTGATGACTTTGGTGGAATCCTCAGGGTTCCACACATTGCCGTTAACCGTGTCGTTGAGCACCACAAGGCGATGGTTGGTGCGGAACACCAATTCGGAAGTAGTATTGACGGATTCGAGGGTTTGCGGCTTGACGCTGGTATCCGTGGGGGAGCAGGCGCGAATGTAGTTGCTGGCCTTCTGGCTCCAAGCCGAGTACACGCAGCCCTTGGACGATACCGGTCGTGCTGGATTCGCCTTGCCCCCGTTGGCTATGAAATTCGCCTTGGCATTGGACTTCAACGGGATAAGCGCAAGGCCTCTCGGTGATGCCGCGGCCACCCAATCGGACTGTATGTCATCGGTGGGAGGCTCCTGAAGGGTGAGGGTGCCGGTCGTGTCGACATCGACGCGGCCGCCCTTGAATATGACGGTTTTGCCGGTTGCGATTACCGGCGTGCTCCCGATGACGGTAAAGCTTTCAACGGTCTGCTGCTTGCCGTCGGTCAGCGATTCGAGGGTTTTGGCCTTGGCGCTGCTGGGATTGTCAAGACGCAGCACCATACCGTCGGATGGACGGTATCCGTAGACCTTGCCATCGTGGGTTACTGCGATGCGCCCGCCCTCGCCCAGCTTTATTTTCGGATCGGAAGTGGTGGGGGTCACGGAATCAAGGTTTTCCGACAAGCCGGTCCACACATTGCCGGTCTTCTCGTTGATCAGGGCTGCGGTATCCCCGCCGACCACAGTGGTGGTGTTGGCTTTGATGTCGGTCTTGACACCGGTGCTGACCGTGGATGCCTTGATGGTGGAGGCTTTGGTCGTTTCGGTCAGGATGGTGTCGCCATTATGCTGTGCGATGTCGAATCGTGGGGCGGAGGAGGAGACGCCGGCGTCGGCCTCCTTGTTCTTTACGTTGAATCGTGCGGCCTTCTGGTTTTTCAGCGAAGTGACCCATACGGTGCCATCGTCCAGTTGCACATGGCGGCGCGTGACGGTGCTCATGATCACCGCGCCGGCAACAAGTCCCAGAAGCAGCAGGAGCGTGATTACGGGAACCGTCCACGTATGCCCTCCGGAGGGCATAAGGCGGCGCAAAGCCGCGCTGATGCGTCGGCGACGATCGTATGACTGGGACGATGTGGCCATCTGAACTCCCTGACCCCTGTTTTCTCTGGTTGCTGGTGTAATGACAACGCTTTACGGTTCCAATACCTGCCGTTCCTGTTGTCCATTTGGTGAATTCGCCGCTGCTGGGCGCACGTCTGATGCGATACGCAATGCCAGGGTGGCATGCCCGGCAGTGGCGAGCGGATCATTCTTGCGGCTTGGCCGCACAGGCGATGGCGGGGCTGACGGACATCTGGCGGTTCTTGCGCACAATGGACACCTGAATGCAGGTCTGCGAGCCTTCCTGCGCGTTGACGGTCACCGTGGGATCTGACGTTGTGACGGTTTGCGCGCTCTGGTCGGTATTGCTGCCCTGCACTATGGCCCACGCATAGGTATCACCGCTTTGCGGGTCTGGATTCGTCCAGGTGAACGTCACGGATGACCCATCCGCCGCATAGGTGCCGTTCAGATTCTCCGGGGAAGGAATCTGGGCGTTCGCGGTATCGGTGATCACGTCATCCTGATTATTGCGGTTGTTGTCATCATCCTTGGTGCCGGGCGTCGCCACCTGTTTGGTATCTGATCCGGTGGCGCTGTCCATGCGGGGAACGACCACGAAGGCGAATATCAGTGCCGCTGCGGTGATCGCCGCAAGTATACCGACGGTAATACCCACCGGTTTGACCCATCGCCGTGACGAACGGGTGATCTGATCTCGCTGGTCCGTGGCCCGGCGCCGACGCTCGATGTCTTTGGGATAGGCCGGCATCCCTTCCACGGTAACGGGAGTGGCATGCCCGAAATATGCGAATTGCACACGCTGCATGGCACGTGCGAACTCCAACGCGGAGTAGTACCGCTGGTCGGGGTCCTTGTTCAGGGCCCGGCGCAGCACCGCTTCCACATCGGCCGGCACGTCGGGGCGGTTGAGGCGAGGCAATGGCTGGTTGACGATCAGCGAAATCAGTTCCGATTGCGAACGCGGGTGATAATCGTGCTGGAATGGCGAGCAGCCGACGAACATGGCGTACAGGGTGGCCGCCAGTGAATAGATGTCGGCGGCTTCCGAACCATTGGTCAGATGCTGAAGCACCTCAGGCGGTGCCCACGGCGGCGAGAATCCGGTTTCGGTGCGGTCATACACATCGGTGGAGATACCGAAATCACCCAGAACAGGCAAGCCCTGCGAGGTGATGAGAATGTTGCTGGGCTTGATGTCGTGATGGATGATATTGCTGCGATGCGCGGTGAACAGCGCGCTTGACAGCTTGATGCCGAGGTCGAGTACCTGCTCGCAGGTCATGGACCGGGCCTTCATGATGCTGTTGTAGGTGCCGCCCGGCGCATATTCGATGACGATGTAGCCATGGCCATCGGAGGTGACGCCGGCACCATATACCGGCAGAATGTACGGGTGGGATGACAGCTTGGCCATGAAGTTGGCCTCGCGGTTGAACAGGGCAGCGGCCCGTGGGTCAAGGGTTTTGGCGCTGGCCTTTACCGCCACCGGGCGTGCGGGCATACGCTGGTTATATAGGTACACCGTGGCGGTGGCACCGCTTCCCAACATCTGGACGAAATCATATCCGGGCAGCTTCGGCGGTCTCATCGGAATGTTGTCCATCTGTTCCCTCCCTCCTTGGAAAATGCGCTCTCCCTGCATTCGTTCTACAGGATACCGTCAAGGGTACGATTCTTCGTCGGGTTCGGTAAAATTTTTCCCTCTGTGACGGTCGGGTTTAGGCTGGAGCCATGATGACGAGACTTGAACCTGGAACAGTGCTGGACGGCATCGACCGTGATGGAGCGGCGAGGCTGATTGTCGGCACGCCTGGAAGCGGCAAAACTGAATTCGCCTTATCGGTGTTGATGGCGGGGCTGCGCCGCTATGGTGGCACGCAGGCGGTGATGGCCGTATCCGGCCGTGTGGCCGCCGACGCATTGGGCAATCGGGTGATTCGTGAGCTCGGGTTTTCCGTGCAGGCCAGGCCGGTCACCACGCTGGGTGCCATGGCATTCCGGGCCATATCGGCTTCGCGCGAGGGAACTGGATTGCCGTCGCCTCGATTGCTGAACGGTGCGGAACAGGATGCTTTGCTGCGTCAAGTCATGGCCGTGCATCTGCGCCATGCCGTAGCGGGAGATGATTGCGGCACCTGTGATTTGCTGCGCGTCTACTTTGCCCAGGATGACTGGGCGAGACTCATACGCGATGCCGGTGCCGGCGAGATGCCCGGCTCGGCCGCTTCCGCACAATCAAGCCTCTCGCAACAAGGGTCGGATTCGCCGTCTCCGACGTCGGCAGGCGGCTCGACCAGCGCGGATAGGTTCACGCGAGGTATTTCAGATGCGTTTATCAGCCAGTTGCGCGATATGCTGGCCCGATTGGATGAGCTCGGTGTAGGCGTTCACGAAGAGCCACGTCTCTTGGACGCCGTGACGGAGGACGCGCGATTGTCGGTGCAATGGCGTTTGGCTTTCGCGTTGCGCCGTGAATATATTGCAGCCCAAAGCGCGGTATATCCGGGGCAATACCGTTTGGATGCCTCGTATTTGCTGGTGGCAGGCGCTCGTGTGGTGCGTGAGGCATTCGCCGCCGATCACGCGGATGATTCCGACCGGCCTATGTGTGTGGAGGCGTTGGGCTTGCCCCGGCTGCTGGTTGTGGATGATGTTCAAGACACCACGCTGGCCGGCATGCGCTTCTTGGAGGAGTTGGGGAATGCCGGCGTCAAGTTGGTGCTGGTCGGCAACCCGGATGAATCGGTGCAGACCTTCCGCGGATCGTATCCGGAATATCTGATGCGCCGTGCCGTGGAAGGGCGGCTGAAGGCCAAGGAAGAACAGCTGGTTGGCGGCAGTGCCGTCGCTGATCAGTCGCACATGACGATGGCTGATGTGATCGCGTCTCGTATTTCGCTGTCGATTCCCTCGCCGGAAGACGAGCCGCTGCCTCCGGCCGAGCGTCCCGGCAAGCTGACTGCCATACTGGGCGGAGTCGATGCAGCGAATTATCAGGCGGACGGCACGGTGACCGCCGGCCTGTACCGATCCTCACGTGAGGAGCTGGATGATGTGGTCTGGCGCATCAAGCGGGCGCATCTTGACCGGCATATTCGGTGGAACGACATGGCGGTCATCACCCACGACAATGCCGCCGTGCGGCTGTTCGGCGAACGACTGCGCCGAGATGGTGTACCGGTGCGGTATTCGTCGGTCACCCGTCCTTTGAAGGACGAGACTTTCGTGCAGGGATTGTTCGCGCTTGTGGAGCTTGCCCGATTGCGTGCCGAGGGGATGGCGGAATGCCAGATGACGTTGGCTTCCTGCGCGGCATATATAAGGACTAGAGTGGCCACGTTGATGAACGGCCCGTTGGTGAGTGCCGGGGCCAAACCCGGTCAGGGGCGTCCCGCAAGGCTTGCGCCGATCGAATCGGCCATGGGGTCGTTGGAGTCGCTGGCGCATCTCGCCACGGATGATGCCATGCTGACCTCTCTGACGACGGCATGGGAAACATTGCGTGAAACATACCATGAAACACGGTGTGAAACAGGTCGTGAAACATCCTCGTCAGTGGTTTCGACGTCAGCGGTTTCGTCGTCAGTGACTTCGTTGCCAGTGTCTGTCGAAATACTCGGTGAACCGTCCGGCGATGACTTGGCCTTTGGCGTTGACGCGCTGTACGTGATGCTTGCCATTGATGATGCCGCCGCGCCGGCGCAGGCTGCGCTCGCATCCATCCACGCGGTGCTCGGCAACGACCCTCAGGCCCGCGCTTTTGCGAACCTGTGGCATCTGGTGGGCAGCGTTGCTTCCGGCTTGGAGCGGCTGGCGGGCAAGACACCCGGAAAGCCGCCCGGTCAATGTCACCGCTGACGAGCCAGCGCGTACAGCCGCGCTATGCGCTGTCTGTTGCGTGGAACGCCACCGGTCTGGCACCGGTCTGGCAGCGTGCGGCATTATTCAACACGGCAGAGGGGCGTACGGCCAATGACCGGCTGGACGCGGCAATGCGCCTGTTCCAGTTCGCCGATGATTCCACCGCCAGTCGAGACATCACGTCATTCATGGCACAGGTTCGGGGCATGGAAGTGCAGGCCGATTCCTTGGCCCACATAGGACCGGTGGAAGACGCGGTGACATTGACTACGCCGGCAGGCGCGGCCGGACGCCACTGGGAATATGCGTGGATACCGGTGGTCCAGCAAGACGTGTGGCCGAACCTCGCCGGGCGCAACACCATGTTCGGTGGTGAAGACCTTGCCGAGCTCGTGCTGAGGGGAGCGCTTGAAGAAAGCGACAAAACCGGGCATGATCCGCGGTTCGCGGCTGTATTGTCGGGCGAGAAGAAGAGTTTCCTGGTCGCGCTGACCCGTGCACGGCGAATCATGATCAGCGCGGTATGGAACGACAGCATGAGCCCCTCGGACTTTCTCTTCGGGTATCTGCCGGAATACTATCCGCGCAACCGGCAACAGGCGCCTTTCACCACAGTGGGGGCACATGCGGGATTCGCCGAATATGATCTGGCCGGATTGGACGCCGACCCACGTGGGTTGGTCAGCGCCGCCCGCGCGGTTCTGGCCACTGCTCAACCGCAGCAGGCTGCCGCAAAGGACGCCGCGATTGCGTTGACACTCCTGTTAGAGCATGGTGTGCGCGCCGCAAATCCGCAGAGCTGGGCGTTTGTGGAATCGCCGGCCCAATCGGATAGCGCGTCATCTGGCGGTGCGTCATCTGGCGGTGCGTCATCTGGCGATACCTCATCTGACAGTGCCTCATCCGACAGCGCGTCATCTGGTGGTGTACAGCCTGACGGTATCCAAACAGGGAAAGGCAAGACGGATGCGCAGGCCGCGCCCATGGTCACCTTATCTCCATCGGCGGTCGACAGCCTATGGGCGTGCCCGGTGTGCTGGATGCTGGAGAACCGGTTCGCCGGTCCTCGCCCCAGCTCCGTGGCCACCAGTTTCGGAACCCTCATCCATGCGGTTGCGCAGCAAGGCAGCGAGGAAGGGCTGGACCATCTTTCCCACAATGCCCAGGCGTTGGCCGCACTGGGCTTGGACTCCACGGCCGGCACGGAACGTCGCATCGAGGCTGTCTCGGCACGGCTTAATGCCATCTATCAGAGCAAACGTCCTGATCCGAATGCCATAGCCGACACCCGGAACCGCTATGAGGCCACCCGTAAGGACGAGTCCGCGGCGGATACCCTGCGCAACATCGCCGATTACTTTGTGCGCAGCGACGCCGATCCGGAAACGTATCTTGGCAAGAACTCCAGCAACTTCAGCATTGGCGCATTGGCCGGTGCCGAATGCGAACGGGAGTTTGCCGCACGATTCGATGTGCGTGACATACTCGACGCATACAATGCCGTGCCCGGCCTGCACCCAATCGGTCGGAACACGCTGGTCCGTCTGATGGGAGCACTGGTCGGAGGGTGGCCGGAAGGCATGGACGAGCATCTGACCGTGAGACTGTCCGGGCGCATCGACCGTATGGAAACCCGCGTACTCGCAGACGGCGGCGAATGCATTCGCCTCATTGACTACAAAACAGGCAGAACGCCCACGGTCAAACAGATTTTCAATGATTTGCAGCTCGTGTGCTATCAGCTTGGCCTCGTGTTCCCCGAAGACGGGCCGCGCGGTGCCAAGGCACTTGCCGCAATGCCGCATATCAGCCAAAGCGTGCTATTCCATGTCGGGCAGAATGCGGCACCAGCCAGAAGCTACGCTCCGGAAGGTGCCTTCCAGCCGCCGCTGTTCACTGATGGCTCGTTGAATGCCGAACCGTTCACGCCCCGATACTGGTATAAAGACCCCAACCGTTTCTTCGACATACCCGCCATAGATCCGGCTACTCCTCCCGAAGGTGTGAGTGCCGAAGCGTGGGCGCAATTCGCCGCGCTCGCCGGTACGCAGACGTTATGGTCGCTGACCATGATCGCCCGCGTATTCTATGCCGCGGCGGCCAGCAGATCAGCCATCATCGAGGCCCATCCGCAAGACACCCATATCGGATTCTGCCGTATGAAGAACGTCTGCCCTGCCTGTGCAGGCCAGATCGACACGATTTTCGAAACGAGGCAAGCATGAGCACGTTCACTCCCAGTGCGGAACAGGCCGCCATCATCGATGCGCCAGTCGATGCTGACGTATTGGTGGTTGCCGGTGCCGGTTCCGGCAAAACCTTTACGATGACCCAACGCATCATCGCGCTTATCAATCGAGGTGTGGCACCTGAACGCATCCTGGGCCTGACCTTCACACGCAAGGCCGCAGGCGAACTGCTGGAACGCGTCTCCGCCGCAGTGGCCGGTGATATGGCGGGCTCTACGACCGCCACGGTGTCTGATCGGGCATTCCTCAAGCCGGCCATTTTCACGTATGACGCCTTCTTCCAGACCATCGTGCGCCAATATGGACTGCTTGTCGGATTCGATCAGAACACGCAACCATTGAGCGCAGCCGGAGCGCTTCAACTGGCCACCGAAGTCATCGACAGTCACATGGATCTGGCGTTCAGTGAGGATTTTGGCGCCTTCTCCAGTTTGGCGAACCGTGTTCTGGCGTTGTCGGATGCCATTGGCAGTGCCATGATCGGTGCCGGCTGCACCAGCTTCGATGATGCGATCAATCGAGTACGGCAATGGGATTCGGCATTCATCAATCGATTGCAACAAGCCGTTGCAGATGAACCCATGCCCGAGGACGAGCCGAAAATCCCCAAGATCAAACGACTGAAGAAAGATACCGACGCCAGCTGGCAAGCCAAGCTCGATGACCGTGCCGAACATTTGCACGCCCGCTGCACCTATCATTGCGGTGCGCTGCTGGAGACCACACGCAAACGCGATATTCTGCTCCAGCTGGTGGAGGCCTATGCCCAAGCCAAGCGGGAACGCAATATGGCCGAATTCTCCGACTTCACCATTGCCGCGTATCAGCTTATCGAGCGCTTCCCCTCCATCGGAGAGCGTACGCGCCGCAGGTACAGCCACGTGCTGCTCGACGAATATCAGGACACCTCCACCACGCAGGCCGCTCTGCTGGCAGCACTGTTCCACGTGGATGCGTCACAGAGGTCCGCCGTCAACGCGGTGGGTGATCCGTTCCAGTCGATTTACGCATGGCGTGGTGCCAGCCCTGGTGCATTCCGTATGTTCCAGCAAGATTTCCACCTGTCTGCCGGATACAAGCCATTCCCGCTGTCCGTCACCAGGCGAAACAGCCGTATAGTGCTCGAAGCCGCCAATAATCTCACGCTGCCGTTGCGCTCCAATCCGTCGCGTCCTTCCAGCTCATTGATGCGTGAGGTCGATGTCTCATCGCTCGACCCCATGCCTGATGCCCCCGAAGGAACATTGGGAGTACTGGGCTTCGCCACGGCCGGGCAGGAGATCGACGCCGTAGTGCGTTTCTGCAAGACGGCCATCGCACGGCACCGTTCCGCAGCCGAACAACAGGAACAGATGCCGGGCGAACAGAAAGCGCCGGTCGCCGTGCTGTTTCGGTCCAAATCACATATGCCCGAATATCAGGCGGCATTGGAACAGGCCGGATTGACCACATTCGTGGTCGGCTATTCCGCGCTGTTGGAACGTCCGGAAATCCGCGATCTGATGGCGTTGCTGCACGTGGCCGCCGACCACACCGATACGGGATCGCTGATGCGCTTGCTGGCCACGCCACGATTCACCATGTCCGCAGCGGATTTGACCATGTTGGCCCGTTTTGCTGAAGAACAGAACACGGAACAACGCTTCCAAGCATTGGTGCAGGCCGGCCTTGCCCAACCGGATACACCAGCGAATGAATGGGCGGCTGTGGTGCGTGAGTACCGCGATCAGGTGGCCAATGCGGTATTCCTGCCAGACGTATTGCTACGCGGCGACCTGGTAAAACTGCTTGAACGGTTGAGCGCACACGGGCGCAACGCCATAACCCGGGCCGCGGTGATGCTCCGTCAGGTGCATGATGCCGTCGGGCGGCCACTGGGCGACGTGATTCGCGCCGGCATAGAAGCGTTGGATCTTGACATCGACACCGTATTGGCCGGTGTGCTGCATAATCCGCAGCACCGCGCCAATCCCGCTTTGGCGCATATGCCTATGGATGCGATTGTGGATTTGGTGGATACGTACACGCAAGAGATTGCCGCTGAGCAAACTCCCTCGTTGCATGGGTTCATCACATGGGTGGATCATCTGGCTTCGGTGGAGGATGAAGCCGCCAGTCTCCCTGACGCTCCGGTGGATGTGGAACTGATGACCGTACACCAGTCCAAAGGGTTGGAATGGGATGCCGTTGCGGTAGTGGGGCTTACCGCCGTCGGATTCCCCAGCAATCAGGGCGACCATCTCAAGATCGTGCTGGACGAGCACCATACGGGAGGCACCGAGCAAGGTCACTGGACCGCACCCGAATATCATGAGACCGCCGACTCCTGGCTCACCAACCCCACCGCCGTACCCGTGCCTATGCGTGCCGATGCCGGCATTCTGCCGCGATTCCCCCATGATGCCGATGTGGAAGCCGACCCCATCGCATCGTTGGCGGCTTTGGATGATGTGGAGCTTATTGATGATGAAGTGTTCGGCTCCATGCGCGAATTCGGCGATGGCGTGGAAGAAGTGGATGCATCCGGCTGGTATTTGACGCAGGCGGAGGAATATGGGCGCCGGCTGCATGCCGACGAACGTCGATTGATGTATGTGGCGCTTACCCGTGCGCGAGAAGATGCCCTGATGACCTATTGCGCCTATACGGGCGAATCCGGGCGGGACCCGTCAGTGGTGCCCAAAGGCTCTCGCGCCGCTCAGCCATCCAATTTCTGGCTTGAAGTGCATGACGCGCTCCAAGCCCGTGAACATGCGATATCGGCTCAGGACTGTGTGGAACGGCTGCAAGCCGCCAATGCCGGGAAGCCTATGCTGATCTCGGCGCAAGGCGAAGCGATTGCCCCTCCCGAAGGGTTCTTTATCGGAGAGCATGCCGCGGCATACGGTGACGCCGTGGTGGGGGAGGCATGGCAGACGCCGATTACGCAGACGGATGCCGCTGTCGAATTGCCGTGGCCGGCTACCCTCAGCGACGCAGTGCATGAACAGCTGTCACGTGGCATCGATGTTATCGCCGCAGATTCCTCGTCACTTGAGCAGCACCAAGACGCTGGTCCACTGCTGCAACGGGCGCAATTGCTGGTGGACGACGCCGATTTGATGGCCGATGCCGCCAGCGGCCAGTCGCTTGATGAGGCAGTCAAAGCCAAGGCGCAACGCATTCTGGCCGTCGGACGTCAGAACGTGACAAGCCTGCAAGCCCGCGTAGGTGGCATGAGCGAACGGGAGGAGCGCCTCTACTGGCGTAGCATTATCCGTCCGATTCCACGAATATCGTCTCCGGCGGCCGAAGCCGGCACGCAGTTCCATGCGTGGGCTGAGCAATTCATCAATGCCGGTAAGCCGGATGAAGCGGTACTGGCATATGAAGCCGAATCAAGTATGCCGCATACAGGTCAGGATGCGGGATTCGTTTCCCGGGAAGCCATGTTGGCCGATTTGGCCGAACGGGAGCGGCAATGCCGCAAGCCATCCACACGGCAGCCCGCTGTCCCACAGCCCACGGCTCAACAATCCGCATCCGCCGTATCCGCCGCCTCCGCCACTTCCATAAGTAGCGACAATGCCACCGAGTCCAAGCTGGTGGCGTGGCAGCGCAGACTGGCCGAATCATCGTGGGCCAAGCGCATCCCGGCGTGGACGGAGCGTGCCATTGTCGTGGACGTGCCGGGCGTGGGCCTAGTCAATGGCAAACTCGATGCGGTATTCATCGGTGGACTTGACCCGTCCAGCACCACCGCACGCTTTACCGTGGTCGACTGGAAAACCGGTCGTCGGCCCACCAAGCCAGACGACATCACCCGCAAACTTGCCCAGCTCGACATGTACCGACTGCTGCTGGCAGCGGTCGAAGGTGTGGAATTGGACAGTATCGACGCCACTCTCTACTATGTCAGTGAGCCCGACGAGGGCTTGCGCGAGCTTCGCGCCCGTGCGAAAACCAAACAGGAAATCCTTACCGAGTTGAGCTCCGGCATTCCCGAACAATCTGACAACGACTGAGCCCAAAGGCTCATGACCTGTACAGCATCGGACGGCCTTCACCGGTGGAGAGACCTTATGCATCGCAAGGCATCTCCGACGATGAAGACGACTGGCCACGTACCGGTCCGCGGTTGAAACGCGCCGCGTGACGTTGCTGGGGAACCGCTACCCTCGGATGGCACGTGTGGGCGGGCGCACGTGCCGGACAACGCACCAGTAAGGAGTTATTGTGTCCACGACTCGCGCGGTTTCGAAGTCGTCTGCTGCCCACTCGCCCTATCAGCGCCTGTTCATGCTGCCCGGAGCCAAGGCGTTCTGCCTGTCCGGTGCGGTGGCACGATTGCCGATCTCCATGATGAGTCTCGGCATCGTTCTGGCGCTCAACCATCTCTACGACAATTGGACCATCGCCGGCACCATGAGCGCCGCCTATGTGCTGGCCATGAGCTGCGTCACCCCGTTCTACGCCCGCGCCTTCGACCGTTTCGGCCAAGCCCGCGTGGGCCGGCTTGCGCTCGCCGTGCAGATCGTGGCCATGCTCGCCTTCGCCTTCGCGGCGTTGGTGCGCGTGCCGATTCCGCTGCTGTTCGCTTTGGCCATCATCATGGGTCTGACGCAGTTCTCATTCGGCGCATTGGTCCGAACCCGTTGGTCCTATGCGTTGCGCGGTGTGGAAGATGGCGAACAGCTGCTCAACACGGCCTACGCCATGGAAGCCGCCATTGACGAGATCGTCTTTATTCTGGGGCCGATTCTGGCGGCTTGGCTGGCCACCTCCGTGCATCCGGTATCCCAACTGTTCGTGCCCACCGTGGCATGCGGCATCGGCGGCACCATATTCTTCTCGCTGAAATCCACCCAGCCGCCGGTCATCGTGGAACAGGTCAGCGTGGCCGCGCACGATGACGGCAGCCCCGCTGCAAGCGAAGATGCCGACCAGCTGACCCTGCGCCAACTCAAACGCAGCGGTGCCAAGCCCAAGAGTGTATTGCTCTATGCCGGCGTACTGCCGTTGCTCGCCGTGTTCATCGTGTTCAATATGAGCTTCACGTCCTTCGACGTGTCCATTACCGCCACCATGAAATCCATGGGACTTGAGCCCTTCCTCGGTCTGCAATTGGCGATGTTCGCGGTCGGCTCGTGCATCGGCGCGCTGGTGTTCGGCTCTTGCCAACTCAAAGGCTCCCATTGGGCGCATATGGTGATGTTCCTGTCGCTGCTGACCGTCGGCTACGTGTTCTTCCGGTTGTCAATGGACAATCTCATCCTGCTGGGCGTCTTCGAAATCCTCGCCGGCCTGACCGTCTCGCCGACGTTCGCCACCGGCAACCTCATCGTCAAGGATCTGGTGCCGGCGGAATCCCTGACCGAAGGACTGAGCTGGGTAACCACCGCAGGCACGGTCGGCACGTCGATCGGCTCGTCCGTGGCCGGCATTGTGCTTGACGCCTCCAACCCTCATGTGGGCATGATGCTGCCATTCATCTTCACGCTGGCGTCCGTGCCATTGGCGTTGGCCGGATGGGCCTTGGCCAAGCGGCGTGGGTGAAACGGGATCGGGCTACGCCCGATGGATGGTTGGCGGCTTCGCCGGGGTCTCTCCCTCAGTCCGCTTCGCGTCCAGCTCGAACGCAATTAATGATGGCTTTCAGCCAACTGAATTATTGCTCACTGTCGTTCGCCCTCACCTAAAAACGCCTCCGGCGTTTTCTTCACGGTTCGGCTCATCAGAGGGAGCTCGACTTCACGGTTCGGCTCGTCAGAGGGAGCTTGATTCTGTGGACGGGGTATTGGCGTGAGGGCTTGGCGGTGATAGGCTGATTGCCGATTGGAAAACGTCCCGGGTACATTGCCGGGCAGGTACGGGTAGACAGGGAAGAAGACATGATCAAGGTTTCGGTGGTCGGAGCAAAGGGCCGCATGGGCTCGCACGTGGTCGAAGCGGTGAACAACGCCGAGGATACGCAGCTGGCGCTCGCATTGGATGCCGGCGACGACCTGACTCAGATCACCACCGACAACACCGATGTGGTCGTCGAATTCACCGTGCCGTCCGTCAGCCTGAACAACGTGCTGACCCTGATCGGCCAAGGCGTGGACGTGGTGGTCGGCACCACCGGCTGGACCGACGAGAAACTCGCCCAGGTCAAATCCGCCATCGCCAACGGTCCGAAGCCCGAAACCCAGAAGGTCTTCATCGCACCTAACTTCGCGATCTCCGCCGTACTGGCCGACTACTTTGCCACCAAGGCCGCGAAATACTTCGAATCCGCCGAAGTCATCGAACTGCACCACCCCACCAAGGTGGACGCCCCCTCCGGCACTGCCATCCACACCGCCCACGGCATCGCCGAAGCGCGCAAGGCCGCAGGACTCGCCCCCGTGCCGGACGCCACCGAAACCGATGGCGGCTCACGCGGCCAGGTGGTCGACGGCATCCACGTGCACGCCGTGCGTCTGCGCGGCCTCAACGCCCACGAGGAAGTGCTCTTCGGCAACGCCGGCGAGCAGCTGACCATTCGGGCCGACAGCTTCGACCGCACCAGCTTCATGCCCGGCGTCCTGCTTGCCGTGCGCAAGCTCGCCGGCGACGCTCCGGCTGGCCTGACCATCGGCCTCGACCACTTCCTCGACCTGTAATCGACCCGCAGTCGACCAGTAGTTGCCCCCGCATTTCAGGCAGGGAAGCGCGCCGGGACGCGCATCACGGCATTGCCACCGGCTCCGGCCATAATGCCACGCATTCAGCAACAATCAAGGTACGTAGTATAAGAGTCCACAATGGGAAGTACGGTAAACACTATGAGCGAGCATGACATGCACCTTCTTGATTCAGCACCTTTCGGCCGCATTCTGCCGGCTATGGTCACCCCGATGAAATCCGACGGCAGCGTCGATTTCGCCGCCGCGCAGAAGCTCGCCAAATACCTCGTCGCCGATGGCGCGGATGGTCTGGTGGTCAATGGCACCACCGGCGAATCGCCCGTCACCCATATGGATGAGAAGGTCGAGCTGGTCAGGGCCGTCAAGGAGGTCGTCGACGTTCCGGTGATTTCCGGCGCCGGCTCCAACGACACCGCACACACCGTGCGTATGGTCGAACAGACTCAGGAAGCGGGCGCCGACGCGGTGCTCGTCGTCATGCCTTACTATTCCCGCCCCTCGCAGGACGGTATCGTCGGCCACTACAAGGCCGTCGACGAATCCGCCGAAAAGCCGATCATCGTCTACGATGTTCCCGGCCGTACCGGCTTGAAGGTCAAGGTCGGAACCTACGACCGACTGGCCGAACTTGAACACGTCAAGGCTGTCAAGGACGCCACCGGCGATCTTGCAGCCGCAGTGGAGAAGCAGCAGCGCACCGGCCTCGCCTGGTATTCCGGCGATGACGGCCTGTTCCTGCCGTTCCTCTCCATCGGTGCCGTCGGCATCATTTCGGTGATTGCCCACGTCGCCTCCAACCCCATGCAGCAGCTTGTCCAGGCATTCGATCGCGGCGATATCACTACCGCCCGTCGCCTCGCCAACCAGCTCGCCCCCCTTGTCCACGCGTTGAATGGCGACGGCTATCAGGCCGTCATGGCCAAGGCTGCGCTCAAGGTCAAGGGCGTTATCCCCTCCACCACCATGCGTCTGCCGAACATCGGTCCCGACGCCACTCAGCTTGACAAGGCTGAAGAGGGCATGCGCGCTGCCGGACTGCTGTAAGCCCGAAACGCTGCATACGGGTTGCCAGCCCGCCGCCCCTGCATGACAGAGCAGAGGCACCACAACAGAAATCCCAAAAAGGTTATGGCACAAGAACAAAAGAAAACAAGCAAGAACACGAATTCTCGCCGTCGCGGTTCCGCGCGCGGCCGCAACGCCAACGGATCCAACAGCCGTACGCCGTCCCGTAAGATCAACGCCACCCGGCAGGCCACCGCACCCCAGCAGGATGCCGTGCTGATCGCCCCGCCGAAGTACCGCAAGGGCTCCATGCGCATCACGCCGCTCGGCGGCTTGGGCGAAATCGGCCGCAACATGAACGTGATCGAATACAACGGTCACCTGCTGCTCATCGACTGCGGCGTGCTCTTCCCCGAGGAGGAGCAGCCGGGCGTGGATCTCATCCTGCCCGATTTCAGCTACATCAAGAACCGTCTCGACAAGGTCGACGCCCTGGTGCTCACCCACGGCCACGAGGACCACATCGGCGGCGTGCCCTACCTGCTCAAGCTGCGTCCGGACATCCCGCTGATCGGCTCCAAGCTGACCCTCGCCTTCGTGGACGCCAAGTGCAAGGAACACCACCAGAACCCCACCAAGGTTGAGGTTGCCGGCCGTGAGAAGCTCAAGGTGGGCCCCTTCGACCTCGAATTCGTCAACGTCACCCACTCCATCCCGGACGCCCTGGCCGTCTACGTCAAGACCCCGGCCGGCTCCCTGATCGACACGGGCGATATCAAGCTCGACCAGCTGCCGCTCGACCACCGCATCACCGACCTCGTCGAATTCGGCAAGATCGGCGAAAAGGGCGTGGACCTGCTGATGATGGACTCCACCAACGCCGAGGTGCCCGGCTTCGTCAAGCCCGAGACCTCCATCGGCCCGGCCCTTGACCAAGCGTTCGCCCAGGCCACCCGCAAGATCATCGTCGCCAGCTTCTCCTCCCACGTGCACCGTGTGCAGCAGGTGGTGGACGCCGCCCACAAGTACGGCCGCAAGGTCGTGTTCGTCGGCCGTTCGATGGTGCGCAACATGTCCATCGCCGCCGACCTCGGCTACCTGCACATCCCCGAAGGCACCGTCGTGGACCTGAAGCAGGCCAACGACATTCAGGACGACAAGCTCGTCTTCATGTGCACCGGTTCCCAGGGCGAACCGATGGCCGCACTCGGCCGCATCGCCGACGGCAACCACCGCGACATCCACATCAACGAGTTCGACACCGTGATTCTCGCCAGCTCCCTGATTCCAGGCAATGAGCACGGCGTCTACAAGGTGATCAACAAGCTCGTGCAGCTCGGCGCCAAGGTCGTCAACCGCGACAACGCCGCCGTGCATGTGTCCGGCCACTGCAACGAGGGCGAGCTGCTGTACATGTACAACATCGTCAAGCCCAAGTGCGCCATGCCGATCCACGGCGAGAACCGTCACCTGGTGGCCAACGGCCTGATCGCCGTCAAGACCGGCGTGGACCCGCAGAACGTGGTCTTGGCCGAAGACGGCGACGTGGTCGACCTGTATCACGGCAAGGCCGCGGTCGTCGGCTCCGTGCCGTGCGGTTACGTGTACGTCGATGGCGATTCCGTCGGCGAGCTGACCGATGACGAGCTGGAAAAGCGCCGCATTCTCGGCACCGAGGGCTTCGTATCCGCGTTCGTGGTGGTCGACACCGACAACCACGAGGTCGTCACCGGCCCGAAGATCTACCTGAACGCCGTGGCCGAGGACGAAAGCGAGTTCGACAAGGTGCGTCACCAGATCGTCGAACAGCTCAACGACCAGATGATGCAGGGCACGCGTGACACCTACAAGCTGCAGCAGACCATGCGCCGCACGCTCGGCAGCTGGGTTGCGCGCCAGCTGCACCGCAAGCCGATGATCGTGCCCGTCGTGGCCGACATCGCCCAGGACGTCGAAACCGTAGAAACCAAGTAGTCCGGATTATCCAGGGACGACCGTAAGGAGTAATTGAAGTCATGCCCGGTTCTAATCTCACTCGTATTGAAGCCGAAGAACGTAAGGCCGTTATCGAAGCGCCGATTCACTATCACGTCGACCTTGACCTGACGGTCGGCGCGAAGAACTTCGGTTCCAAGTCGCTCATCTGCTTCAACGCGAAGCCTGGTTCGTCGACCTTCCTCGACCTGATTGCCGACGAAGTGACATCCATCGACCTCAACGGCAAGTCCCTGGACCCAGCCGTGGCCTTCCAGGACAACCGCATCGAACTGACCGACCTCAAGGAGAAGAACGAGGTCACCGTCGAAGCCAAGTGCCGTTACTCCAACACCGGCGAGGGCCTGCACCGCTCGGTCGACCCGTCCGATGGCAACATCTACCTGTACTCCCAGTTCGAGGTGCCGGACGCGCGCCGCGTCTACGCCGTGTTCGACCAGCCTGACCTGAAGGCCACCTTCGATTTCAAGGTGCTCGCTCCCGCCAGCTGGATCGTCACCTCCAACATGCCGGTTGCCACCATCGAGGACGATCCGCGCGAAACCCTCGACGGCACCCTCGGCGACAAGCCGAACGAAAGCACCCGTCTGTGGGACTTCGAGCCGACCCCGGTGATGAGCTCCTACCTGACCGCCATCTGCGCCGGCCCGTACGCCGAATGGCACACCGAATACCTGAACGAAGACGGTCGCACCGTGCCGATGGCCCAGTACTGCCGACAGTCGTTGGCCAAGGCCTTCGCGAAGGACGTCGACTACCTGTTCGACATCACCAAGAAGGGCTTCGCGTTCTACGCCAAGACCTGGGGCGTGCCCTACCCGTACGCCAAGTTCGACCAGATCTACGTTCCCGAATACAACGCGGGCGCCATGGAGAACATCGGCATGGTCACCATCCGCGACTCCTACGTGTTCGAATCCAAGGTGACCGACGCGCTGGCCGAGCGCCGCGTGGTGACCGTGCTGCACGAGCTGGCCCACATGTGGTTCGGCGACTATGTGACCATGAAGTGGTGGAACGACCTGTGGCTCAACGAGTCCTTCGCTGAATTCACCTCCACGCTGGCCACTGCCGAAGCCACCGAATGGCATGACGCTTGGGCCACTTTCTGCTCCGGCGAGAAGAGCTGGGCGCTGCGCCAGGATCAGCTGCCCACCACGCACCCGATCGTCGCGCCGATCAACGACCTCAACGACACTTACGTCAACTTCGACGGCATCACCTACGCCAAGGGCGCCTCCGTGCTGAAGCAGCTGGCATTCTACGTGGGCCGCACGCAGTTCTTCGAAGGTATCCACAACTACCTGAACCGTCACGCCTACTCCAACGCCACCCTGGCCGACCTGCTGAGCGAACTGGAAAAGACCTCCGGCCGCGATCTCAAGGCCTGGAGCGCCAAGTGGCTGGAGGAATCCGGCATCAACACGATCGCCACTGGCCTGACCGTAAACGCGGACGGCACCATCGCCGAACTGAAGCTCACCCAGAGCGCGCCGGCCGAACACCCGGTGCTGCGCCCGCATCGCCTGGCCGTCGGCTTCTACAACGAAGACGCCGCAACCGGCAAGATCGTGCGCACCGAGCAGTTCGAACTCGATGTAGATGGCGAAACCACCATCGTCGAGGCCGCAGCCGGCAAGCCGCGCCCGGCATTCGTGCTGGTCAACGACGATGACCTGACCTACACCAAGATTCGTTTCGACGCCGAATCCCAGGCATTCGCCGAAGCCAACCTGCATCGTTTCGATGATGCCCTGGCCCGCGCCGTGACCTGGCTCGCCTTCTGGGATATGACCCGTGACGGCGAATTCCCGGCCGAACGCTTCGTGGACATGACCCTGCGTCTTCTGGCCACGGAAACCGAATCCACCACCTTCCGTTACGCGCTGGCCTGCATGAGCACCACCGCCCACCACTACGTGGCGCCCGCCCGCCGCGACGATGTGCTGCGCCACGTGGCCGCCGAACTGTGGACTCTGGCCAACGCCGCCGAAGCCGGCTCGGACACCCAGTTCCAGCTCGTCACCGCCTACTTGGGCTACGGTGAGGAGGGCGACGCCGCATTCGCCGCCAACGCACACGGTCTGCTGGACGGCACCGTGCGTCTTGAAGGCCTCGAAATCGACAACAACTTCACGTGGACCATCGTCCAAGCGCTCACCTCCGTCAACGAGATGACCAACGACGACGTGGACGCGCAGCTCGCCAAGAAGGAGACCACGGAAAACCGCGAGTTCGCCTACGGCGCCCGTGCCTCCATGGCCACCGCTGAGGCCAAGGAATGGGCTTGGGATCAGGCGCTCCACAACGACGAGCTGACCAACTCCCAGCTCGAGGCCGTGGCCCGTGGCTTCTCCGCCACCCCGCGCTCCGATCTGGCCGAGCCGTTCGCCGCCAAGTACTTCGAGACTGTGGACTGGGTCTGGGCCAACAAGACCTACCACATGGCCGAGGCTTTGCTCAACGGCCTGTACCCGGGTTACGCCGATCCCGCCACGCTGGTCAAGCTCGGTGACGCCTGGCTGGACGAGCACATTGCCGCCGACAACGCCCTGAAGCGTCTGATCGTCGAAAACGTGGCATCCTCCCACCGCACCCTCAAGGTTCGCGAATACAACGAAGCGCTCTGATTTCCTTCTGGCTCCCCTCGGGTGCGAGGGGAGTTGTCGCCTCAGGCGACTGAGGGGAGTCGCTTCCGCGAGAAGCTACGTCCACATTCCAACATAAAACCCGCAACCAATCCTCAACAGCGTATTCTCGCTCAAGGCCGGCAATATGCCGGTCGATGAGCGACAAGGATACGGGGAATGATTGCGGGCTTTTCCATAACTTCATTACTACTGATTCTGTTGGCCGGAATCGGCGCAGGATTCGTGGGCTATGCGGTAGGCGCATCGTCACTGGTCTCATACCCGGCCCTGCTCGCGTTCGGCATTCCGCCTGTATTGGCAAACGCTTCTAACACCGTTGGCGTGGTCGGCACGGGCATCGGTGGCGTGATGGGCGCGCGCAAAGAACTCAAAGGCCAAGCGGTACGCTCCATTACGTATGTGGTCATCGGCGCATTCGGCGGGGTGGCCGGTGCGTTTCTGTTGCTCAAACTCGACCCGAGTGTCTTTGAATTCGCCGCACCAGTGCTGATTTTGCTGAGCTCGCTGATCATCGCCATCAATCCGCGCGGCCGCATGCAGGCCAAGCAAGCCGCCGCGGATGCCACCGCGCAACTCAAGCACATCGAAGCCACTGAAGCCACCGATGCCACTGAAGCCGCCAAGCGCGCAACCACCCCTACCGCACCTCACCGCCCGCCGGAACAACTCGTGCAGCCCATGAGTCAGGATTCCTGGTGGGTATGGCTGGGCGTAGCGGCGGTCGCCATCTACTCCGGCTACTTCGGCGCGGGCGCCGGTACCTTGGCTCTCGCCGTGCTTGATGCCGCCAAAATCGGCCCATTCCACAAGATCAATGCATTGAAAACCCTGATCGGCACAGGCGCGAACATCAGCGCCTCAGTGGTATTCATCATCCAAGGCGCGGTCGATTGGCCGGCCGCCATCATGCTGTGCATCGGATGCTTCATCGGCGGGTACATCGCCCCGTCCATCACCCGCAAGATTCCCGCAAACATCATGCGCGCCGCCGCCGTAATCGCCGGCATCATTCTTACCATCGATCTGGGGCTCAAAACCTATTGATTCGTGCCTTACACTGATGCAGTGAAGCATACAGCATGGCCGTCAACCGCAGCGTGGTCGCAGACCCCGATAAGGTGGCCAATGTCTGGCATTTGGCGACTGCGGAACCTGAGCGCCTAGAAACCAGCGCGGCAGGCGAAGCGGTGAACGACTTCCTCGATCCGCCAGACACGTCGCAGATTCACGGCATTGCGTGTCATGCTGATTGGCGGTTCGCGGCGCGAGCAGGTGCTGTTCGCCGGCGTTATGAAGGAGCTACTCGCGCCCATCAACAATCCGCGATATGTCATCATCGGTAAGGAATGGGGCGTGCGCGCTTACTGCGTGAGCTTCCCCTGCCCGTCCGTATTTGCCCGCCGCCAGCAGGACGCCGAGATACTGAGCCGGCAGTTGGACCGCTGCCTGACGCATTGCACCATGGTATACGCCCGCACTGAGGAAGGTCGGCATACGCTACTTCGCTGCCAAACGCGTTCTTTCCTCAACCGCGACGAGCAACTGCCGCACATACTGACCACAACATCGGAGTAATAGATCGTTGCATTCATGGCCGAGACCACCCCGGTAGAGGAGATGCCGTTGGGCATGTTCATCGCATGGCTCAGCGTGTTCCTCGCCGTCGTTCTGTTTGGTGTTGCTTTGCCGGTTATCGATGTACGCTGGGTAGTTCCGTTCGTCGTATTTGCCGCTGTATTGTTTACAGGCGCGTTTGCCGGCCCGTTCTTACTAGTGCGATGGCTTCGTTCCCGTGCCGGAGTGCATCGGTCCGCCCGGCATGCCCGCTAACGAATGTATCTCATCATTCATCCGCCGAACAAGATGAATATGCGGGTTTGTGGGTGATGCCATTGCGGCTGTTGAATGCTGATTTCCGGTTCTGGAGCAGATTCCGTGGCGGTTTTTTGCCGAGTCGGGTCCTAGGGTGGAGCACAACGACTACGATGGTGCGGGTAACGCGATACAAGGAGTGGAACTTCATATGCCGAAGATGTTTGGAACCGATGGTGTTCGAGGACTGGCCAATAGGGATTTGACCGCACGTCTGGCGTTGGATTTGGGCGATGCCGCCGTGCGTGTGCTCGGCGACGCCGGCACCCAAGACGATCAGCCTGAGGGGCGCCGCCGCGCGCTCGTGGGTCGTGACACCCGTGTGTCCGGCGATTTTCTGGCTTCCGCCCTGTCTGCGGGCATGGCCGCCGGCGGATTCGACGTGATCGACGCAGGCATCATCCCGACCCCGGGCATCGCGTTCCTGACCAGCGTGCTCAACGTTGAGATGGGTGCCGTGATCTCCGCCTCCCACAACCCGATGCCCGACAACGGCATCAAGTTCTTCGCACGCGGCGGCTTCAAGCTGCCCGACCAGAAGGAAGACGACATCGAGGCCGTGCTCGGCCAGGACTGGGACCGCCCGACCGGTGCCGGCGTGGGCCGCGTGAGCCACGACCAGACCACCGCCACCAACCTGTACATCGATCATCTGGTGGCCACCATCGCTCCGCTGAACGATGACAAAACCCAGCCCAAGCCGCTCAAGGGACTGAAGATCGTGGCCGACTGCGCCAACGGCGCCACCTCCGTGGTGGCTCCCGAAGCCCTGCGCCGTGCCGGTGCGGATGTAATCGTGATCAACGCCTCGCCGGACGGCTACAACATCAACAAGAACGCCGGTTCCACCCACCCCGAGCAGCTGCAGGCCATGGTCAAGGCCACCGATGCCGTGATGGGCGTGGCCTTCGACGGCGACGCCGACCGTTGTCTCGCCGTGGACGAAGACGGCAACATGATCAACGGCGACCAGATCATGGGCATTCTGGCCCGCGCCAAGCAGCGCGAAGGCAAGCTCAACCACGACACCCTCGTGGTCACCGTGATGAGCAACCTCGGTCTGAAGCTCGCCCTGAAAGATATGGGCATCAAGACCGTGGAAACCGCCGTGGGCGATCGTTACGTGCTTGAGGAAATGCTCAAGGGCGATTACTCGCTCGGCGGTGAGCAGTCCGGCCACGTGATCAACCGCGAATTCGCCACCACCGGCGACGGCACCCTGACCGCACTGACCCTGTGCAACGAGGTCGTCAAGTCCGGCAAGAGCCTGAAGGAGCTCGCCGCCGACTTCCCGCAGCTGCCGCAGACCCTCATCAACGTGCCGAACGTGGACAAGAAAGCCGCCGCCACCAACAAGCGCATCCAGGATGCCGTGGCCCGCGAGGAGGAACTGCTGGGAGACACCGGCCGTGTGCTGCTGCGCCCCTCCGGCACCGAACCGCTCGTGCGCGTGATGGCCGAGGCCGCCACCCAGGCCTACGCCGACGAAGTCTGCACCCGCCTCGCCAAGATCGTCGCCGAAGAACTCGCGCTGTAGCACCCTTCCCTAAGGAAAAACAATGTTTGGAAAGAACGCCAAAGTCGACCTCGAACTCAACCGTGACGTCGAACAACTCATCAAAACCGGCGGCAAGGAGAAGATTCTGCCCATCGTGCAGGCCGGCGAACCGGTGTTGCGCCAACGGACAGTGGCCTACAATGGCCAGCTTTCCAAGCGTACGCTCGCCAAACTCATCGATACGATGCACACCACCATGCTGGAGGCACCCGGCGTGGGGCTCGCCGCCACCCAGATCGGCTTGGGGCTCGCGCTCGCCGTGGTCGAAGACCACGTGCGCGACGACGAGGATGATCCGCGCGAAATCGCGGAATTCCCCTTCCACGTGATCATCAATCCGAGCTACAAACCCACCAGCGACAAAACCGCCTCGTTCTACGAAGGCTGCCTGAGCTTCGACGGATACCAAGCCGTGCGCAAGCGTTGGCTCGACATCACCGCCGAATGGGATGATGAAGACGGCAAACACCACAGCGAGCCGCTGCATGGCTGGCCCGCACGCATCTTCCAGCACGAAACCGATCATTTGAGCGGCGAGCTGTATATCGATCGCGCCGAAATCCGTTCGCTGACCACCAACGAGAACCTCGAGGACTATTGGTGCGACGACCCGGTGCCCACCGAGGCCGCTGAAGAGCTCGGTTTCGCACTATGACCGACCGCGCATGGTTCGACGCCGCCAAGGGAGACATTCCCCAATGGGCGGCGTCCATGCCCAAGGACGCCGATGGCACCACCATCGACTGGGACTGGGTGCGTTCTCTGGACCTGGCGCATGGCGTCGGCACAATACCGGAATCCACCCCACAGTCCATCCACGACGCATTGAAGGCCGACTACGCCACACGCGAGCGTCTGGAATCGATCATCGCCCAATGCAACAGCGCATTCATGACCGATTTCGACCGGTTCATCGGCTCCTATCGTCTGCCTCGCGCGCTCGCCTACGCCAATCGTCGGCTCAGCGACAACATCAACACGCTGTTGCATCTGGGCGAACAGCAACACCTATGGGCGGTCAGTCGCGAACGGCGGGGGAGGGCCACCATTGCCGTGCTCAAGCCGTACTCCGGCAGCGGCCCGTCGAACGATGACCAAGGCATGCTGGATCTGAGCGGCGAAGCCGGTGGCACATCTGCCGGAAACACTGCCGCCGAAAACAGCGATGTCAAGTTCCCCACAACAGTCGCCTTGGACGATGTCCAAGATCGTACGGCAGCGATTCTTGACGCACGCGCCGAACGGCGTAAGGCCCAGCGCTTCCAGAAGCGGGCGGGCGATGCGGCGATGGCCCGCGCCAATCTCTCCGGCGCGACTTCGCCGGGTGGTGCCGCTCTGCCGGGTGGTGCCGCCGCGTCTGGCAACGCTACCGGACACCATCCCAAGCCCGACTGGCGCGACGCCTACCTGCCCGGCCGCGACGTGGATGCGGTGATGGGCATCGACATCGAAACCACCGGCATCGATCCGGCACGTGACTACATCATCGACGTCGGCTTCGAGTTCATGAACATGGCCAGTCCGCGCCCGGCCGGCGAACCCGAGACATACGCCTATGAGCAGGGCTATTACGCCGCCGGCGACGCCTACGGCCAGTCCCGCCTCGCTTTTGGCGTGCCGCCGGAAAACGCGGCGCTCGGCAACGCCCTCATCGCCAAACTCACCGGCATCGATGTACGCGGCCGCAGCAGCGAGGCCGGGTACCGACTCTTCGACGAATGGCCCCAAGCCCAGGCCGGCCTGCTCGCGCGGCTTACCCAGCAGCCGTACGTGGCGCATAACGCCACCTTCGAACATAGCTGGTTCATGCTGAACGTCGCCGGATACGCGGAAAGCTACCGCGCCGGGCGCATCACCATCATCGATACCCTGCCGATGAGCCGGCAGTGGGACCCCGGCGCGGTACCCACCAACGAGCATCCTTACGGAGACAACACGCTCGACGCCTACGCCAAACGTCAGGGCGCGCTTGATTCCGCCCACAACGAACGCCACCTGGGCCTTGAGGATTCGCACATCATGCTGGTGGCCATGAAACACCATCTGGCGGCGCTGAAAGCGCAAGGGAAAGGGCCGTGGGGGTCCACCGGCAGGGCGGGCGTCGGCGGCAAGTCCTGCGGTCGTAAGCGGTGAGTACACTATTGGTCTCGTGAGTAACTATCAGGACAGCCGACAGCAGCGTGAGAACCGCCGCCGCACCATCGTGCGTGTGGTGTGCGTGGTCATAGCTGTGGCCATGCTCGGCTCCCTGGTCATCCCGGCGATTTACGCGGGGCTTTGACGTTGCCTTCGCATATTCGTGCCCGCAGTTGAACACGTCTGATGCGAGGGATTCGTGAGGTCGCCCGGCCGGTTATCGGCAAGGCAGGCCCGGAACCTTCTGACAGCATGGATTGCAGGCGGATGCGCGTGTGGCGCGGCAATGCCCACCAACGCCAGAGGAATGTGCGAAGGCTGTCAACAAGGACGTGACTTCCCAAGGAATCTCAAAGAATCAACAGTAAGGTAAACCACGATGGCAGAATTTGACTTTACCCAGGCGATCGGCGAAGCCCGCGCCAAATACGAATCCATCGCCAAGGCGCTGGACGTCGACCGACTCAAGGCCGATATCAAGGATCTCGAAACGCAGGCCGCGGCCCCGGGCCTGTGGGATGACCCGGAAAACGCCCAGAAGATCACCAGCCGGCTGTCCGCCGCGGAATCGCAGCTGAAGCGTCTGAACTCCGCCTCCCAGCGCATCGACGATGTGGAAACGCTCGTCGAACTCGGCCACGAGGAGGGCGATCAGGACTCTCTGGACGAGGCGCAAAGCGAAATCGGCGAGATCCAGAAGGATCTCGACCAGATGGAGATTCAGACCCTGCTTGACGGCGAATATGACGAACGTTCCGCCGTGGTGACCATCCGCTCCGGTGCCGGCGGCGTCGACGCGGCCGACTTCGCGCAGATGCTGCTGCGCATGTACCTGCGCTACTGCGAGCGTAACGGCTTCAAGGCCAAGGTCATGGACACCTCCTACGCCGAAGAGGCGGGCATCAAGTCCGCCACCTTCCAGGTGGACGCCCCCTACGCTTACGGCCGACTGTCCGTGGAAGGCGGCACCCACCGTCTGGTGCGCATCTCCCCGTTCGACAACCAGGGTCGCCGCCAGACCAGCTTCGCCGCCGTGGAAGTGGTGCCGCTGGTCGAGGCCACCGATCACATCGACATTCCGGATACGGACATCCGCGTGGACACCTACTGTTCCTCCGGCCCCGGCGGCCAGGGCGTGAACACCACGTACTCGGCCGTGCGCATCACCCACCTTCCCACCGGCATCGTGGTGACCATGCAGGATGAGCGTTCGCAGATTCAGAACCGTGCCTCCGCCATGGCCGTGCTCCAGTCCCGACTGCTCGTGCTGCGCCACGAGGAGGAGGCCAAGAAGAAGAAGGAGCTCGCCGGCGACATCAAGGCCAGCTGGGGCGATCAGATGCGCTCCTACGTGCTGCACCCCTACCAGATGGTCAAGGACCTGCGCACCGGCTACGAAACCAGCCAGACTCAGGCCGTGTTCGACGGCGACATCAACGCGTTCATCGAGGCCGGCATCCGCTGGCGCCATGAACAGCGCCGCGCCGCCGAAACCGAGGAGTAAACAGCATTATGGCACTGATCTCACTGGACAATGTGTCCAAGATCTATCCCAAAGGCACCCGACCGGCGCTTGACGGCATCAACCTCGATATCGAACGCGGTGATTTCGTGTTCCTTGTGGGTGCGTCCGGCTCCGGCAAGACCACGCTCTTGAGCCTGCTGTTGCGTGAGGAGGAGGCCACCAGCGGCGAGATTCGCGTGGCCGGCAACGATCTGCGGCGCATCACCAACCGTCAAGTGCCGCAGTACCGCCGTTCGCTGGGCTTCGTGTTCCAGGATTACAAGCTGCTCAATAACAAAACCGTATGGGAGAACGTGGCGTTCGCCCTTGAGGTGATCGGCACGCGGCGGTCCACCATCAAATCGTTGGTGCCCAAGGTGCTGAATACCGTGGGACTCACCGGCAAGGAAAAGAACTATCCGCATGAGCTCTCCGGTGGCGAGCAGCAGCGTGTGGCCATCGCCCGCGCCTACGTGAATCACCCGCAGATTCTGCTGGCCGACGAGCCCACCGGCAACCTCGACCCGACCACTTCGCTGGGCATCATGGAAGTGCTGGACGCCATCAACCGCACCGGCACCACCATCGTCATGGCCACGCATAACGAAGAGATCGTCAACTCGATGCGCAAGCGCGTGGTCGAACTGCACAACGGCAAGATCGTGCGTGACGAGGCTCATGGCTCCTACGATTCCGCCCTGTTCTTCCCGGATGCCGAAGTCGAAGCCAAGTCCGACACCGCCCATCATGTGCTGGCGGCGGCGACCAAGGCCATCGAGGGCAGTGACGAGCCGTCTGAAGGCATCGCCCGTTTGGCCAATTCCGTGCATTCCGGCCGCACCGGCCGCTATGGCGAGACGTTTGCGCCGCTGGAAGACACGCTGACCTGGGGCAAGGGCATTCCGTTGGATGAGCAGGCCGCCGCCCTGGAAAGCACCCAGGCGTTCGACCCGTTCAAGGACGAGTCCGCCGCGACCGCCGCGACCGCCGCGGTTGCCGATACGTCCGTGTCATCCGCCGCCGAGCCGCCGGCCCCGCCGGAGCCGCCCGCACCGCCGGAGCCGCCCGCACCGCCGGCCAACGAGCAGTCCGCCGCCGAGCAGCCTGCTGACGAGCAGTCCGCCGACGAGCAGTCCGCCGCAGACCAAACATCCGACGATCAACCCGCTGAGGGCGCGAAGGAGTAAGGGGGATCATCATGCGAGCACGATTCATTCTGTCCGAAACGTGGGCCAACCTCACCCGTAACCTGTCGATGCTGCTGTCGCTGACGCTGGTCACCTTCATCTCATTCCTGTTCATCGGCGCTTCGGTGCTTACTCAGGCGCAGATCACCAAAGCCAAGGGCGACTGGTACGACAAGGTCGAGGTCGTGGTGTGGCTATGTCCCGACGGCACCAGCCAGTCCGCGAACTGTGCTTCCGGCAAATCGCCCTCAGCCAATGAGATCACGGCACTGCAGAAAACCATTCGCGATGAACTCAACGACGTGGTCTCCAACATCGACTATGTCAGCAAGCAGGATTTCTACGACAACACCTTCACCAAGCAGTACCCGAACGGTGAATTCCAAGGCCGTACGCTGACCGCGGACGATATGCAGGACTCCCTCTGGCTCAAGCTCAAGGACCCCACCAAATATCAGGTGGTCTCCGAAGTGCTCTCTGGCAAGGAGGGTGTGGAAGACGTTACCGATCAGCGCCAGATCTTCGACCCGGTGTTCGCCGTGCTCAACCGAGCCACGGCGGTTACGGCTGTGCTCGCCGGCGTGATGGTGGTGGTCGCCATCCTGCTGACCGGAACCACCATTCGTATGTCCGCCGCATCCAGACGAACCGAAACCGAAATCATGAGGTACGTGGGTGCCTCGAACTGGACGATTCGTCTGCCGTTCATTCTGGAGGGCGCCATCGCCTCGCTGATCGGCTCGGTGCTCTCGTGCCTGATGCTTTCGGCTATCGTCAACGTGTTCGTCACCGGCTGGCTGGCGAAATCCGTTACATGGATTCCTTATGTGAATCAGCTCACGGTACTGGTGATATCGCCGTTCCTGGTTGTGGGCGCGATACTGCTGTCCATCATCGCTTCAACCATCTCGTTGCGGCGTTATTTGAGGGCGTAACGCGACCGGCTTACCCGCGAGAAATGTGATGACATCATGTGCAAGCCTCTCAGGTTCGCATGTTATGGTATTGGCTTAAGTGAGCGAAAGGACTATTCACATATGACGAACGTACGTGTGATCAAGCCCGCACTGGCGGCACTGGTGGGCGCCGCCGCCCGTGTGGGGGGGCTCGCGGCGGAAAG
>OBXB01000045.1_pt1 | contig 37101 bp, 40 predicted proteins | sample 1476581 | NCBI WGS metagenome assembly OBXB01 (sample SAMEA2580147, study PRJEB22360) | human gut metagenome | biome: human gut; feature: human-associated habitat; material: faeces | place: Denmark | collected 2008/2010
GACGTGATTTGATGGGGGGCCGATCGCCGCCGCCAGGCCATGCAGGTAGGCGGCCGAGGCCACGGTCTCGCCCGTGGTGGCCACGTCATCCTGCTGGGCGAGCAGGGCGCCGGTCAGACCGGCCAGCACGTCGCCCGCGCCGGCGGTGCCCAGCCAGGCCGGTGCGCTACCCGACGCATAGACGTGGTCCTCATCCACCACGATGGTCACCGCGCCCTTCAACAATACGGTGGCGCCGGTGAGCTCGTGGGCACGCTTCGCGCTGGCCAACGGGTTCAACCGCACGTCGTCGGCGGTGTACGGCTCGTGCGAATCGGCATGCTCCGCGGTGCTGGCGGCGGTTTCGAACCGGTTGAGCAGTTTCGCCATCTCGCCGGCATGTGGCGTGATCACCACCTGGCCGGGCACACGCTCCGGCAGCAGGTCGAGTGCGCCGGCATCCACCACGATTGGCGGCATGTCGTAGGCGTCCTTGTTCTCATCCTCGCTGCCGAGCGCGTAATGCTTGAGCAATGCGGCGATGGTGTCCCGCTGCATATCGCCGTCGGTGCCCTCGACGCTAGCCTCGGGCACGCCGGACCCCACGACCCAGGACTGCACATGTCCCTTGCCGATCACGGCTTCCGGCAGTGCGGCGAGCACCATGTTCTGCGCGCGCTCCGGGCCCAGATACCGGACCATGCCGGTGTTCGCGCGGGCGGCGGCGCTGGCGGTGAGCACGGCGGCACCGGGGTAGCGCTGCGAGCCGGTCACCAGACCAACCACGCCCCGGGAGTATTTGGAATCCTCGAACCTGGGGAGACGGACCGCGTCGGACGCGAACGAATTATCCACCACCTCGACGTCCGGATCCTTGTCGTCGATATCGAATCCGAAATCGAGCAACTCGATACGGCCGCAGGCGAACGTGGCGGGCGGCAGCACCGCGCACGGCTTCATCGCGCCGAACGTGACCGTGACCGTGGCCGGAATGTACGGGCCGGGCAGAGAACCATCGTTCACACCGACGCCGGATGGCGTATCCACGGCAAGTACCAGCGGAAAATCGCCTGACGACTCACGGTTTGGCAGGGCGGGCTCATCGGGAGCCTCGCCGTCGAGACCAAGGGCGGAGGCGAGTGCGGCGGGGATGCCGCGTAGCGAGCCTTGGATGCCGATGCCGGTCATCGCGTCGATGATCAGATGCGATTTCCTGGCCACGGCGATGGCGGTCTGCAATCGCTCGCCGGCCTCACCGGCGGAAAACCCGGACGCGCAACCGGGAATATCAGCCGCGGGATCAAGCACCAGCACCTTGCCTCCGGCGCGCACGAATGAGGCGAATCCGGCCTCATGCAACGACCGGCCCACGGCGATGGCGGTGACGTTCGCGCCCTCCTGGGCCAGCGCGGCGGCCGCGAACAGACCATCGCCACCATTGTCTCCGGCCCCGGCCAGCAGCACGATCGACGTGTCCTCCAGCGCCAGATCCTCGTCGTCCAGCATACCGGCCGCCATGTGGGCCGCGGCCTGGGCGGCCATGCGCATCAGCGGCACGCCTTTGTCCAGCAGGGGTCGCTCCATGGCCCGGACCGTATCGGAGTCATAGGCGCTGTGCAGCAGCAGTTCGCGACGATCGGCGTCTTCGGTGTATTCCATGGCAACCCCTTTCTTGTGTTTGTTACTTGCGGTCCGTGTTTACAGGCCGTACACCTCGTGGGCGAACTTTTCGAACACGGGGATCGAGCGCTTGACCTTCTCCGTGTCGATGCAGTAGGCCATGCGGAAGTATCCGGGCACGCCGAAGCTGTCGGACGGCACAAGAATCAGGTCGTATTCCTTGGCCTTCATGCAGAACGCCACGGCGTCGTCCTCCAGCGCCTTGGGGAAGATGTAGAACGTGCCGCCGGGGCGTACCACGTCGAAGCCGATGCCGGTCAGCGCATCGTAGAGCAGGTTCATGTTCGTCTCGTAGACGTTGAGATCGGCGGTCTGGTCGATGACCTTGGCCACGCCCAGCTGAATCGAGCTCGGCGGGCAGTTGTGGCCGGTGCCGCGCGAGATCTGGCCCATCATGGGCACGAGCAGGTCGGCGTCGGTGGCTGTGGGATTCACCGCGACATAGCCGATGCGTTCGCCAGGCAGGCTCAGCGACTTCGACCACGAGTAGCAGGTCAGCGAGTTCGCGTAGAAGCTGGCCGGGTAGGGCTGGGTGGCGCCGTCGAACACGATTTCGCGGTACGGTTCGTCGCTGATCAGGAAGATATCGTGGCCGTATTCGACCTGCTTGGCGGTCAGGATCGCGGCCAGACGCTTGAGCGTGTCCGCCGAATACACCGCGCCGGACGGGTTGTTCGGGGTGTTGATAAGCACGGCCTGCACGTTCGGGTTAAGTGCAGCCTCGAATGCGTCGAAGTTGATCTGGAAGTTCTCGGTGTCGGCCGGCACGATGGTCAGCTTGGCGCCGGCGCCCTTGACGTACGGCTGGTATTCGGGGAAGTAGGGGGCGAAGGTGATGATCTCATCGCCCGGCTTGGTCACCGCACGCATCGCGTGGGACAGCGCGCCCGCCGCGCCCGTGGTCGGGAAGATATGGTTGCCGGTGTATGCCATGCCGAAACGTTCGTTGAGGTTTTCGGCGATCGCGTCCTTGACGGATGGGATACCGAGCGAGGGGGAGTAGCCGTGGATGGCCACCGGATCGCCGTTTTCGTAGAGGTCGACCATGGCGTCGGTGAAGGATTTCGGAGCCGGCACCGAGGGATTGCCAAGGCTGTAATCGAACACGTTCTGGTAGCCGATTTCGGCACCGCGGCTCGTGGCGTACTCGCTCAGCTCGCGAATCACGGACTTGCCGCCAAGCATGGCCTTGTATTCCTCATTGATCATGGCTGTTCTCCTCGCATGGTTGTACTGGTATGCACCACGCTACTACTATCGCGGCCGGTTTGCGCCATTTGCCGCGCCGTGCCTAAGCCGGCTGTTCTATTTGTTCTATTTGTTCTATTAACTGTTCGGGAAAGCACCACCGTAAGACCGGCGTGCATCCGCATCCACGACAGGAGCCTTACCGGCCGTAATCCCGCACTCGATTATTTTTTGACAGGGAATCGAACCCGAAACACTTTCCGGTTCGGTGGACCTCGATAGCACCTTGACGACGGCGTGAAGTGCGTCAAGCCGCTTGCGATTGATGGTATAGCCATCAACGAGATGCTGCTTCAGAACTGAGTTGGCCCATCGCCGGAAATAGATGCCTTCCTTGGATTTGACGCGGTATCCGACCGACAGGATCATATCCAGGTTGTAATGCTCGACTTGGTATGTCTTACCGTCAGATGCAGTTGTCGCAAATTTTGCGACAACTGAAAATCCATTGAGCTCTTCCCCTCAATGCATTGCCGACATGCTTGCCGATTGTTTTGATATCACGGCCAAACAGCAATGCCAATTGCTGTCTGTTAAGCCACACCGTGTCCTCGTCCACCTTCACATCGAGGTACACGGTGTGGTCCGCGCTCTCGTACAAAGCAATCTGCTGCTTCAGTTCCTCGCCAGTCATGAGATCGCCTTTCTTTTTTCGGGCGTCTGTAAATCATGTCGTTGTCGTCGCTAAATTATGCATCCAGTTTATCAGGGCAGTCGAACGTTTGTTCGATTACTGTATCTCTCATATTTGTATGACTTTCCCGGCTCCCGCCATCAATCACCAGTCGCAGGTAATCGCGGTCGGCGGACTTGCGGCGTGGCACGAAACGACTGATGATGGAGTCCTTCTTGCCGCGGTTCTTCACGTACAGGAAACCGAACACGGAGAACACGACCGCGCCGATGAAGTTGACGACCAGATCCTCCATCGTGTCGATCAGACCGATGTCGAGGTAGCCGCCGAGGCCCAGGTCTTGGCCATTGACCGTGACCTGGGTAATGTCGTTGATGCGAATCGCATGGTTGGTGTGCGTGGGGTCGAGCATCACCGAGCTGATGGAATGCACGATGGCGTCCTTCTGCATGTCGAACCCGAACAACTGGTCCATGCCGAATTCGAAGAACTCCCAGATCACGCCGATGGTCATGGAGAAGCAGAAGGACACGATCGCCAGATACAGGGGCGAAAGCTCGAACTTCACCCGGTCGGACCGGTTGAGCAGGTCGACCAGCGAGAAGCCGATCGCCGCAGCGAGGAAGCCGTTCATCGTATGCAACACCGTGTCCCAGAACGGGAAGATCTCATAGAACGAACTGATCTCGCCAAGAATCTCAGCCGAGAACACGAACACCAGCACGATGACTTCCAGCACCGAAGGCAGCTCGATGCGGAACTGCACCTGGATGAACGCCGGCGCCAACAGCAGCAGCAACGTCAGGATGCACAGGAACACATTTTCGTAGTCGCCGTTAAAGAACTGGAGTATTGCCATGGCGAGCACCAGCATGCGCAGCACCACATAGACCGCGAATGAGCTTTTGTGTTCGCGGATTTCCATGCCCACGGCTCGGCTCATGGTTTTCCAGCGTACGCGCCAGGACGGTTTGCGTTGTGCGTCGTGCTGTTGCGACTGTTTCCGGGTCATCCTTACCTCTTTCTCGCATTGTTCTCGCGCCAGTCTATCCGAACCTGCTCACAGGCAATCGGCAAGAACGGGCGATAGTCTGGCCGCACGAACCGAACGGAAACCGATACTGTCTCGATTGTGGGCCACGCGAATCATCCGACAATGCTCGATGAGGCCATTACGCCGGCTCCTCATGGCTACTGGTCGTAGGGCTGGCAATCATGGCCATGCCGGTAGTTTGGGCTATCGTGAGGTGTGCGAGATGGGCTTTGTGCCGGCTGGCAGCAAATCCAAGCAGCGAAACAACGGAATGAACGAAGCGAAAGGAACGGTATCTGATGACTCCGATTGAATTGTCAACCCGACGCCGGGTTACGGGACTGACTTCGGATGAGTTCGCCAGGCTGTTCGTCTCTTTGCAGCGTGAAGTGGACGGCGAAGCCGCGCATTGGAGCGCCACGGATGTCGAATCCTGGGAGCTGGTCGGCCCGCCGGTGACCGCCGAACAGCATCTCATCGACACGTTCGCCGCGGCCAACGAATTCGTGGCCACGCTTGCGGACCGCCTGTACCACACGATTATGCCAGTCACGGAAGAATCGGTCATCACCGCATACGCTGATGACCTCACATTCTGGGCATCGCATCCGGACCTTGGCGGAGTGCCGTGCGCATTATGGAACATCGCCGCACTGCAGGCGGCCGAATGGGCCCGCAAGGAAACCGGCATCGCCTGTGAACTGGACGTGCGCGAACCGCTGGTGTGACAGCTGAGCTCAAACATGCGTAGGTAACGGCATGGTTTGAGGACTATGGTGTTGCGTTATCGGTCGGAAAGGATGTGATGGTGGGGCGTCATAGCAAAAAAGCGCGTGGCCAGTCGAGGAGATATGCGCGAAAGCCCTCCGTTTGGAGCGAAATTCGCGGCTATCTGCTGACAGTGATCGCGGTGATGCTGGTCGTGTTGCTGGGACGTACCTTCGTGTTCAACGTATATGTGATTCCATCCCGCAGCATGGAAGACACGTTGCAAATCGGCGACCGCGTATTTGCCTCGCGATTGACTCCGAGACTCTTTACACTGCACCGTGGCGACATCATCGTGTTCAAAGATCCCGCAGACTGGATGGAGGGGGAGCAGCTTCCCACCAATCTGATGTCGATAATCGACAGCAATCGTTACCTAATCAAACGTGTCATCGGTCTGCCCGGCGATACCGTCGCCTGCAAGGGATCCGGGGAGCCCATCACGGTCAACGGCAAACCCATTGATGAAAGCGCTTATCTTAAGTCCGGCGTGAATCCAAGCGACAGCCCTTTTTCCGTAACCGTTACTGACGGCAACGTGTTCGTGCTTGGTGATAATCGCTCCAATTCCAGAGATTCTCGATACCATCTTGACGACGGCAACAATGGGCTAGTGCCATACGACGACATCCAAGGTGTGGCGTTGTTCCGCTTCTGGCCATTTACGAGAATCGGCATACTGAACTGAGTTTGGCGTGAATACGCAAGTTGACACGTGTCGCACGGTCCGGTGCATCCTACCGCCGGACCGTTTCCGGAACCCTCCCCCCGAAATCTGACGACCCCCTTGTCTCACAGCTATCGTACAGCTCCGATACGGGAAACGTGCGGGTGATTCCATGACGACTACGTACTTCAGGAAGTGACGTGTATCACATTATGGTCATGTGTTCAGTCGCGTGCGAACCAAGGCGTATCGAGGTCGTCGGCCTCGGTCGCCTCTTTGCGTTTGCGTACCCACTGTTGCAGGAAATACGCCCCATAGCAGGCCACGATGAACACGAGCTCGGCCACGAGCGCGAACCGTTGCTCCACGTCGAAAATCACCAATACGAACGATGCGGTGCACAGGATGAACGCCGCCCAAGACACGTACGGATAGCCGGGCGTGCGGTATTTGAGTTCGCTGGCGGAATGGCCGGACTCCAGCCAACGGCGGCGGAACACGATCTGGCAGTAGGCGATGGCGATCCACACCACCACGGCGGACAGGCCGGAAAGCGCCACCAGCACCAAGTACACGGTCGAGGCGGCGATCACGGAAGATAGGAGTGCCAGAAGGCCACCGGCCATCGCGGCGCACAGGGCGAGCATCGGCACACCGCGGCGGTTCGTTTTGGCGAACCAGCGCGGAATCATGCCCTCGTTGCCCATTGACCACACCATGCGCGTGGAGGCGTACAAGCCGGAATTCGAGGCGGAAAGCACGGCCGTGAGCACCACGAAATTCATGATGTCGCCCGCATAGGGGATGCCGATGCTGTTGAACACGAGCACGAACGGGCTTTCGCCCACGCCGGCCTGGCGCCACGGGATCAGCGCGCACATCACGGTGATCGAGCCGATGAAGAACAGCACCAGACGCCACAGCGTGGTGTGGATGGCCTTCGGCACGGCGGTTTCCGGGTCGCGCGTCTCGCCGGCGGTCACGCCGATGAGCTCGGTGCCGGAGAACGCGAAGTTGACGGTCAGGATCGTGGCGAACACCGGCATGAAGCCGTTGGGGAAGATGCCGTCCTTGACGAGGTTGCCGAACATCGGAGCATGCTGGTAGCCGGCGATTGGAATAACGCCGAAGATGGCGAGCAGGCCGATGATGATGAACGCGCAGATGGCGAACACCTTGATTGAGGCGAACCAGAATTCCGCTTCGGCGAAGAACCGCACCGACAAGGCGTTCAAAGTGAAGATGAGAATGATGCACGCCGCGCTCCACACCCATGTTGGAATGTTCGGGAACCAACGTTGCATGAGCAGACCGGCGGCGGTGAATTCGGAGCCGAGCGCCACCGTCCAGGTGAGCCAATACTGGATCGCGATCACGAAGCCGGTGCCGGGGCCGATGAACTTTTCGGCATACACGTGGAAGGAGCCGGTCACCGGCATGGCCACGGACAGTTCGCCGAGTGTGAGCATGACCAGATAGACGATGAGCGCGCCGATGCTGTATGCCAGGATCGTGCCGATGGGGCCCGCCTGCTGGATGGTGTATCCGGAGCTCAGGAACAGGCCGGTGCCGATTACGCCGCCTAATGAGATCATCTGCAGGTGGCGGGATTCCATGCCGCGCTTCAGGTTGGTATGTAGGGCGCGCTCGTCTTTGCCATCATGTGACGACTCGGACTGGCTGGTTTGCGCTGGTTGGTTCACCTGTTCCGAATGGCTTCGACGGCCATCCGTCTGAATCTGCGGTTCCTGTTGCGAGGACGGCGACTGTGCCGCCGTGTCGGTGTCGGGCTGACTCATGTTTCTCTCTTTGCCATGCGTGCGTTCCATAGGCGTCGTCGTGACGGCCCGGAATAGTATACCCGCACCGAGGATATAGCTGCGCTGCATGATGCTGAGTCAAAATCAGCCCCTTGAAACGGAGATAGGCGCTCGCAGCGGCTACTTCACCTTCTGGATGCGCAGCACGGTGGCCACCACGTACAGGCCGGTGCTTCACAGGAGGCCAAAGGCCAGAAACCCGACGGCAAATCGAATGTTGTTTGTTTTTTCCATGTTCTCGGACATGTTCGATGACCTCCTATGGTTTTCGTTGATGTTTTGGTTATTTTGTCGACCATCTCACATTGGCGGAATTCCGGGCTTTTTGGGTGTGCTGTTGCCTTTGTTGCGCCGTTGCGATATCGGTCTTGTGAACGGTTGATCTACTCAGGCCTCAAAATATATATTCCAGCCCGCGGCGCGTTCAGTGTTGCAGGAAAGTAGACTGGGACCGTCTTCCATGCGGAAGTATGGTTCAGAAGGAATGGGTAGAACATCATGAATGGCATTGCACTTGGCACCCGGCTGGGGTTTGCCATATGTGTGCTGTTGCTGATGCCGATTTTTCTGCCTGTAGCCTGTGTGGAATCGTTGCGGCAACGTTTGGCTGGTACATGGACGGTGGTTGCTTCGCGTGGCCGGGTGCTGTCGCATCCGACGCCGATGGCGGACATCATCGTGTTGATGACGTTGTTGTTGTCGTTGAGTGCCACTGGCTGCTGGATTGCCGGCGGTGATTCGCAGACCGCCCTGGCCGCCATGGTCTTCGCCGCCACGGTGACGGCTGTATGTGCGTGCTGCGCGGTCGTGCTGTTGTCGTTCGTGGGTTCGGCCGGCCGCCGACCGTTGCCCGCCAGCTTCCGCTTCGATGCGACGGTGATGAACGCCGTCCGCTCATGGGCCCGCCCGCAATGGATGCCACGCTGGCCCCGCTACACGCTTCCCGATTCCCGAATCTGATTTAGCTTCTCTTTTCAGCTCTCATCGTTGCGCCCCACGGTCTAACGCAATTGTGTTGTTTAGGCGACATGTGGGTACGCATTTATGCGATGTTCTTGTTTCCCCCCTAATTTGGTTCCCCTTCTCTGAGGGGAGCTGTCCGCGAAGCGGACTGAGGGGAGTTCCCAGCTGTTGCCGTACCAGATTGCAGTTGCTTGAACTCGTAAAACACATCCCAGATTCGTCAATTCATCAGGAATCCCAATGAACTTCATCAATATCCTCAACCACATCCTGCGCCCCCTAGAATGGGTCGTCGCCCAACTGCTCACCCTGTCTCACCACGTTCTGGTCACGTTTGGCATGACTGCTGGCCCCAGCCCCGCGTGGGGCATCGCGATCATGTGCCTCGTGCTCGTCATCCGCATCTGTCTGCTGCCGCTCTTCCTTTCCCAAATGCGTGCGATGCAGCGGATACAGGTGCTCCAACCGCAGATCCAACGCATCCAACACAAATACGCCGCGCGCAAGGACCCGCGTTCCAAAGAAGCCATGCAACGTGAAATCATGGCCTTGCAGCAGCGACATAACGCCAATCCGCTCGGCTCCTGCCTGCCTTCGCTGATCCAGGCGCCTATTCTGTGCTCGCTGTTCTACACGCTGCAATCCCTGCCCGCAATCGCCGACGGGAATGCGGAACCGTTGGGCGGCATCGACCACGCCATGGCGGGCGACATCGAATCATCGTCCATATTCGGCGTGCGCATCGCCGACTCGTTCGGCACGGTTGCCTCGCCGCAGTCACGCATCATCATCGGCGTGGCCGTGGCGTTGATGTGCCTGACGTTGTTCGCGATTCAGTGGATGCTCATTCACCGCAATACGTCGAAAGATGCTATGGCCTCGCCGCAATTCCGTGTGCAGAAGATGACCGCGTTCGTCTTTCCTGCCATTTACGTGGTGTCGGGTGCCACGCTGCCGTTCGGCGTGCTGCTCTATTGGTTGACCAACAATCTGTGGAATCTCGGCCAGACGCTCTGTCAATTGCGATGGTTCCCCACGCCCGGTTCGGCGGCAGGCGAGCGCAAGGCCAGGCGCGACCACGAGCAGGACAACCGTCGCCGTGCCGCAGCCGGTCTGCCATCCCTAGAGGAGGAGCGTGCGATGGCCGCCCGCGAGGAGGCGAAAGCCCGACGCGAGCGCGAAAAGTCGGCCGCCAGCCGCAACCGCAAACAACACAAAACCCCACACCTCGCCAAGCGCTCAATCGTGAAACGATAACGCACTACTCGTCTCTACTTGCTCCCCTCGTTGAGGCTGAGCCGCTAAGCAAACAGCAGAGCTGTTTGTAGGCGAAGGCGAGGCGACGGCCGAGCTATGTAGCGCGGTCGTCAGACCGTCTTCAATTGCGGTTGAGCTGTCAGCGAAGCTGACTGAGGGATGGTGTTCAAGGTGTCGAAAGCCTCATCAATCTGGTCCACCACCTGCTTGCCCTGGTTGACCATTTCGGTGATCTGTTCCGTGTGGGGTTGCGGCAGCGCATAAATCGACGTCTTGACGCGCTTCAAGACCACGCCAGCATCGGACAAGTCCTGCTTGATGGAGGCGATTTTGGGAATGGACAGCGTGCCGTCGGAGAAGTTCATGCCGGACAGCAGCTCTTCGATATTGAAGTCCACCAACGTGCCCTGCGCGGCGATGCCGGCTTCTGCGGGCACGGCCGGCTGCCGCACTCAAAACGCCATCGGCTGGTTCAAAGCAGGCTGTAAACCCGCTATTTGCCCAACAGTTCGTCATGGCTGCCGGTTCGCATGAACATGGCGGTACCATCATCGCGAATCCATAGAAGCAGCCAGTCGCCGGCATTGCCGATGTGGCATTCCAGTACGCCGTTTAAATCACCGGTAAGTGTGTGGGCGCGATGCCTACGCCTCAATGCTTCCTTGGAGTCCGCCGTGTCCTCAAGAACCAGACGAATGACTTCTTTCAGCGGGCGTAAATCAGCGTGCTTGCGTTTGAGTTTCTTGATATCTCGCTGGAATGCCGCTGTGTAATCCGGTTTGAGCATTGATCAGATTCCCAACGAATCGAACATCTCATCGGCACTGTTGAAACGAGGTTTGCCGTCGGCGAGCCTGTTCTTCGCCTCGTCAAGGGCCTCCATGGTTTCAGGCGGCACGGTCGTATAGGAAAGGTTTAGGGGAATGCGCTTCTCCCGGACAATCTGCTTGTAGAAGGCGCGGGTGACCGAAGACAAGTCCAGACCGAGATCCTCGGCTATGTTTGCGGCTTTCTGCTTGGTGTCCGCATCCACGCGGACTGTGACGGATGCCATGCTCATCATTAACCTCCAACATCATTACGTAAGACAATAGTATGTATTTGTATGCTAATAGTCAACATTCTGCGGTTGCGGCATCTCGACCATGGTATACATCCCGCAAGTGGATTGTTTACCGGATGCAATCGATGATCGGAATGCCGACCATCCAGCTGTCGGCGGGCTTGTTCGGAATGGCTTCTGGTTCATCGCAACGCCAGCGCGGGTTGCAGCCGTATGGCTTTGATGGCCGGGGCAAGAGAGCCGACAAGCGAGGTGACGATGGACGCGCAGGCCGCAATCATCGCCGCCGCATATGGGTATGCGGGCGGTTCCATGACGATACGCTGCCGGTCCCGACGTCGGACAACAGATCGTCCAACGCGGTTTTTGCGTGTTGATCGTCCACGCCTTCATTGGGATGGACGAGGATGGTCGGCCCATTTGGTTCCCAGGCTTGTGGCCAGTAGCGTTGCAGTGTGGTCGCGTTGACGTAGATGGTGGGTGCGTCCCTCCCGTCGGCGATGACACCGTTCACCCGTGCCCCACATGACATAAAAGTCCTTGGAAACGGCAGAGATCATCGCGCACATCGCATCCAGGGCGAACGGATCATTGTCCAATACGGGCGATACGGATCGACCGTGCCGCAGCTCCGTCCATGTCATCATGTCCCATTTCGAGAACCCAGCGGCCGGCATGAATCGTGAACGGTTCGCCGCATATGTGCGAGGGTTGCGTGATGAGTCGCTTGGCGTCGGCCTGCCGGACGGCTGGGTGCCAGCCACCAAATACATTCTTCTCGTCAACGATGAGGGCGACTATGTGGGCATCTTCAACCTGCGTCACCGGCTCACCGACTTCCTGCGCAACGGTCCGGGCCACATCGGCTACGGTATCGCCCGCGAATACCGCGGCCACGGCTACGCGACCGCCGGGCTCAAGCTCACGCTCGCCAAGGCCCGCGAGCTCGGCATCGAGGAGGCTTACCTGAGTGTCCACAAAACCAATCCGGCAAGTCTTGCGGTGCAGCAGCATTGCGGCGCACGTATCGACCATGAGGACAAGACGGAATACTACACACGCATCGCCACCTGCACGGAGAGCGATGGCCTCTATGCGCGAGGCGATTGACGGCACCTCTCGCGTATAAATGGCCGATTATCAATCGGTTTTAATCAATCTCGCCTCGGTCGATAAAGTCGCCGTCGAGGAACCAATAATCGTGCGGATTTCCGCGTAACGCCATGAACGGCGTGAGTTCCACGCCCTGTGTCTCAGCTCTGCTCAGCAGATAGGCGCGGATAATCCACGGATACTCTAGCACGCCCGACTTGAGGGTGATGATTTGCTCCACTCTGCTGCCGCTGACGCCGAAATCCTTGCCGATCCGTTCGGCGGTCAGACCCAACCGGCTCATGTTCTCCTGAAATTCGCGGATAGTCGCCGCGCGTTGCTCACTGTTGTCATGTGATTGCTTGGCATCAGGTTGTATTGACCGTAATGGAGGCCACTGGATCAGCGCCGGAAACTCATGGAATTCGGGCTATTATGATGGGAGTAAGAAAAGCACAGCACAATTGAACATAAAGACGATCTGGAGCATTGCATGAGCGTCAATACGGCATTTGGAATCAGCGATTTGCCCAAAGCGGAGTTTATGTTTCCCGGGCCCGAACGCGATCGCTTGGTGAAGCTCATTCTGGACGGCGTAAAAACCGCCACCGCTGCGCTGATGATTGAATATGAGGAAGAGAGCGAACCGTTGCCATGCGTTGGCGCGCATTCGGCGTTGGTGGATTCCGATGAACGACCCGTAGCCGTACTCGTCACCACTGCGGTTGACGTGATCCCGCTCGGAAAAGTCACTGACCGGTACGCCATCGATGAAGGTGAGGGTGACGTCACGGCGGCCCAATGGCGAAGCACGCACGAATCTTTCTGGAATTCGGCGGAATACCGCGACGAATTCGCCAACCCAAACTTTCCGTTGAACGACAACTCGCTCATAGTATTCGAGCATTTCGAAGTCGAGCAACGGTTGGAGTCGAATAACGCATTAGGTTAGGCGATAGCAAAACTTTTCTTCAGGCAACTCTCCGAGCTCCGCAACATCTGAAGGAATGCCCATGTCCACTAGAGCGACAGAAGCGGAAAGCGTATTGAAGGAGCATATGGGATATCTTCCGGTATCGGAAATGGAGCGTCGAGGAGTTTCCCGCACGGAGATTTCGCGATTCGTGCGTGAAGCCAAGCTTGAGAAAGCGGCAAAGGGCTTATATGTTTCACCGAATGCGGAGTCCGATCCGCTGTTCGAATTGCAGTATCGATATCCGAAAGCCATTTTTTCGCATGAAACTGCGTTGTTCTTGCTTGGAGAGGGGGAGCGAGCCCCCCTGACACCGACGATTACCTTACCGCAATCATCAGGTACGGCTCGTCTCAAGAATGAAGACGTAACAGTGAGAAAGGTGGCCGACAATCGCTTTGCAATTGGCCTGGCGTCGGCTATCACCATGTTCGGGCGTACGGTTCGCGTTTATGATTTGGAACGAACCATTTGCGATTTGTTCCGCTCCCGCAGCACAGTGGATCCGCAAGATTTGCAATCCGCCTTCCAGAATTACATGAGATCCGCGCACACTGACTTGGTCAAACTCATGAACTACGCTCGCGAATTTCGGCTCGTGAACGTGATGCGCCCTTACCTCGAAGCGGTGATGCCAGTATGAATGAGAGTGAAATCAGACCCGTGGGACGCTTATAGAAAGCGGTGCGGCTATGCGCGTGACTATGCTTTTAGCGATGCAATACGGGCGTTGTCGGCTTTATGCGAGGCGATGGCCACGGCATCGACGGTGATGCCGGCATGGTTCACCGGCGAATTCATCTTGTAGACAGATTCAGCATCTTGTAGGTAGCTGGCCTTGGCGAGAGGTCATTGCAATGGCGGTATTCCGATCATCGCCATTGGAATCATCTGCCTACAAGAGCACGAAACACCCTACAAGATGAGACGGGCCAGTTGGGTCAGTCCCATTCATCCTGCCGGTTCGCAGGCCGCAATTGTCAGTCACAACTGGTGTATCTCCCTCATCCATGCGAATGAGACGAATCGTCTTTCATCCCAATGATTTCGCTCTCGTGGCCGATACCCGCGTGCCGTCATGTTCCGTACCTTGGAATCAGAAGTCGAGAGTCATGGTCCGAAACCGAACGGAGCGGGCCGAAGCAGGGAGCATTGAAGATGGGATTTCTTAAGAACTTTTCCGAACCGTTTGCGTTCGCGATGGCGCTGTGGCCGTTTGTGTCCATGCTGCTGACGGTGCCGGTGCTGGCGCTGCTGTATCACCGCGACAATCGCATCCGACTGTCGTCGGCCATAGTGGCGTACGGCACGGTGCTGTACCTGCTCGGTCTGCTGTGTTTCACACTGTATCCGATGCCGGCCGATGCGGCGGCCTATTGCGCCGCGCACCATCTGACGCCGCAGCTCAATCCATTGCAGTTCATCGGCGACATTCGTACCGATGGTCTCACCGCCGTACTGCAAATCGCGTTTAATATCGTGTTCTTCCTGCCGTTGGGCTTCATCATGGGCCGTATCTGGCGTTGGCCGCTGCCGGTTACCGCAGTACTGTCGTTCGCCACGTCGCTGTTTCTGGAGACGATGCAGCTGACCGGCCTCATGGGCGTGTTCCCGTGCGCCTACCGTCTGTTCGATGTGGACGATCTCCTGTGGAACACGACCGGCGCGCTGATCGGATTCGCGCTGGCCATACTTTCGCTGCGCCTGATTCCGGCGCGGGTCGCCGATATGACGCCGACCACCACACCTGGCTTCATGAGGCGGCTGATCACGTTCATCATCGACATGACGCTGATCGCGTTCGCCGTGATGCCGACGCATCTGTTCGTCATGATCGTCCGCTCGAACCTGCCCTCGGGCTCCAATGGCTCATGGCAGTCGATGGAACCGTTCGACTGGACCGGCTCGATCCTCTTCCTGGCGGCGCTTATCATCTTTGAAGGCGTGGTCCCCTGGCTGCGCGGCGGCTGCACGCTCGGCGGCAGTTTCACGCACATGACGATAGAGACCCGGCCGCGCGAAGGGCGGCTTCGCGCGGCGTTCTATGTGGCGCGCATGACGACGCTGATCGCCGTGGTGTGGTGGCATAGCGGCGGATTCAATCTGCTGGTGTTCATCGGCCTCGGCATCTTCTGGCTGGTCAAGCGTCAGATGCCGTACGACCTCATATAAGACGTAATTCGCCGAAAAAGTGGGGCTCTTGGCTTTCAAGGGGCTGATTTCTTTCGCCGGGAACATCTACTTGGCTTTCGAGGGGCTGCTCAAACGCCAAACCGCGAGTATAAACGGCTTTGCGGCAACGCCATTACGCCATTGTGGAGCCTTGTCTACTCGGGCATCAGCCCCTTGAAACGGAGATAGATCTCCGGCAAGTGCCAAATCAGCCCCTCGAAATCGAGTTAGGCGTTGTTTTCGCGTTTGCGCTGCCGTTCGAGTGCGTAATAGGCCGCATAGCAGCAGGCGACGAACGGAATCATGCAATACAGGGTCGAACGTTGCGTCTCATCGAGCACCACGAGCACCAGCGCGCCGATGCACATCACGATGGCCAGCCACGGCAGCACCGGGAAACCGGGCGCACGGTAGTCGAGCTCATCGGCGCTGTGCCCATCCCGCGCCCATTCGCGCCGGAAACGGATATGGCACACGCACACGGAGAACCACACCACCAGCGTCGCCAAACCGGATACCGCGACCAACACCAGATACACGGTCGAGGCGGCGATCACGGAAGACAGCAACGCCAGCAGCGAGCCCGCCATGCTGAACAGCACGGCCCACACCGGCACACCACGGAAATTCGTCTTGGCGAAACGTTCGGGAATCAGCCGCTCCTTGGCCAGCGACCATACCATGCGCGAACACCACCACAATGAACACGGCCGACCACACCCAGGACGGCGAATGCGGGAACCATCGCTGCATCAGCAGCCCGGCCGCCGTGAACTCCGATGCGAGCGCCACCGCCCAGTTCAGCCAATACAGGATGGCGATGGTGAACGCGGTGCCGGGGCCGATGAACCGCTTCGCATACATGTGGAAGCTGCCGGCATACGGTATGGCCACGGACAGCTCGCCCAGCGGACCATCACGCAATAGACGAGCAGGGAACCGGCCGCATAAGCGAGGATTGCGCCCAGTGGGCCGGCCTGATGAATCGTATAGCCGGAGCTGACGAACAGACCGGTGCCAATCACACCGCCCAGGGAGATCATCGTCAGATGGCGCGACTCCATCTTCCGTTCAAGGCCGGTATCGTCCTTGGGTGTGCCGGCTACCGCCATGCTCGGGTCTCCTTTGGTCGGGTGAACAGTTGTGTCTCGTGTCGGTTGTGCGGGCGGCGCTCGATGCTGCCTACCATATGATAGCGGTAACACGAACAGCGAGTGGAACACGAGGAGTTTGGAATGACGGAACTGTATATCGGATCGCATCTGTCGACGGCCGGCGGATGGAATGCGCTGCTGGAACGCTCCCATGAGGAGGGCGGCACCGCGTTCGCGTTCTTCCCGCGTTCCCCGTACGGCAAGCGTTCGAAGGCACTCGACCCGGCCGACGCGGCGGCGTTCGGTGCGCGTCTGAAGGCTGAGGGCTATGGGCCGTTGGTCGTCCACGCGCCGTACGTCTACAATCTGGCCGGCAAGGATGAGGCCAAGCGCGCATTCGCGATCGAGGCGTTGGCCGAGGACATCGAGCTGCTGACCGCCATCCGCGAGGCCGGCCAGGAGGTGTATATCAACATTCATCCCGGCGCGCATGTGGGCCAAGGCTCCGAGACAGGCTGCCGGCTGATCAGCGAGGGACTGAATCAGGTGTTCGAGCGTGCGGATGGCGTCATGGTGCTTCTGGAGACCATGGCCGGCAAAGGCACGGAATGTGGCCGCAATTTCGATGAGCTCGCCACGATCATGGATGGCGTGGAGAATAAGGCGAACGTCGGCGTCACGTTCGACACCTGCCATGCGTTGGATGCCGGTTACGATTTGGAGAATGACTACGACGGTGTGATGCGCCAGTTAAATGAGGTGATCGGCTTGGCCAGGGTCAAGGCGATTCATGTGAACGATTCGCAGTTCGGCCTCGGCTCGCATAAGGACCGTCACGCCAACATCGGCGAAGGGCAGCTCGGCATCCCGTTCTTCACGCGACTGGTCAACGATCCGACCATGGCCAAGCTCCCGATGATTCTCGAAACCAAGGAGCAGACGCCGACCACGCACCGCGACGAAATCGCGCTGCTGCGCGGGCTGGTGGACTGAATCACATCGGCAGTTCAGCACCACCACCGGCAGCAACGGCACCTACTGGTCCACCTACCAACGGTGACATCGTTGTCATGCGAACTTCATATACCACAATTCCACAACATGATTTCATAGTTATGACACTGTGATACATATATAGCAAACAATGATTCAGTGACGATCTCTCGTCAAAGATGTTCCGTCAAAACAGGCGCATGGGCTCGGTCGAATCCAACGGCTGAATCAGGCGTTTGCCGTCGCCCTGCAGCGGGGCGACCTCGTGAAATTGCAAGCGGCGGGATAACGCAGTGCCTGAGTTCCGCACGCCGGCGAGCAAGGATGCGCCGTCGATTGTGCGGTCCAGCCACGGCGTCCCATTCCAAGTCGAGCGCGAAACGTCTGTACATGCGTGCCAGTTTATGCCAATGTTCTGCCTAAGCCGGAATCGCCTGCGAAAGCCCAAAATGTAGGACGGGTTCGGCAATCGGGACAGGACGTGACCTAGAGTGGCGCATGACCGAACACCAACAAAGGGAGGACCATGTCGGTTTTGGACGAACTGGTGGCGGGAGCGCTGGAGGATCAGCGCACCCGTGAGCTCACCGTATCGCTTGAGGATGTGAAGAAGGCCACGCTGGCGGCCCCGGCTCCGATTGACGCGACACGATGGCTTAAGCGCGCCGACGGCATCCCCGTGATCGCCGAGATCAAGCGCGCGTCTCCGTCCAAGGGCCACCTGTCCGACATCCCGGACCCGGCCGCGCTGGCCCGCGAGTACGAGAAGGGCGGCGCAAGCGCCATCTCCGTGCTCACCGAAGGCCGCAAATTCCTCGGCAGCCTTGACGATTTCGACAAGGTCCGCGCCGCCGTGCACATTCCAGTGCTGCGCAAGGACTTCATCGTCACCGACTACCAGATCTTCGAGGCCCGCGCCCACGGCGCCGACCTGGTGCTACTCATCGTCGCCGCATTGGACGACGCCCAGCTCAAGCACCTGCTCGACCTGGCGCACGAGCTCGGCATGACCGTGCTGGTGGAGACGCACACCCGCGAAGAGATCGAACGCGCCCGCAAGGCCGGTGCCAAGGTGATCGGCATCAACGCGCGCAACCTGAAGAACCTCAAGGTGGACGTGAACAAATACAACGAACTCGCGGCCGATCTGCCCGATGACGTCATCAAGGTGGCGGAATCCGGCGTATTCGGCGCGGTCGAGGTCGAAGACTACGCCCGCGCGGGAGCGGACGCGGTACTGGTCGGCGAGGGCGTGGCCACCGCCGACAATCATGAACTTGCAGTGGAACGACTAGTAAAGGCAGGAGCACAAGTGAAAGCATCCGAAACGACCCCGCTCAGCGAACATCAGGGACCGTATTGGGGCCAGTTCGGTGGCCGCTATGTGCCCGAGGCCCTCATCACCGCCCTCGACGAGCTTGAGCGCGTGTACACGCAAGCCAAGGCCGACCCCGAATTCCACAAGGAATTCATGACGCTCCAGCAGCGTTACGTGGGCCGCCCGAGCCCGCTGACCGAAGCCCCGCGCTTCTCCGCACTTGTCAAAGAGAAGACCGGTCTTGACGCCCGTATCTTCCTCAAGCGCGAGGACTTGAACCACACCGGCGCGCACAAGATCAACAACGCGCTCGGCCAGGCCCTGCTCGTCAAGCGCATGGGCAAGACCCGCGTGATCGCCGAGACCGGCGCCGGCCAGCACGGCGTGGCCACCGCCACCGTGTGCGCCATGCTCGGCCTCAAGTGCCGCATCTACATGGGCCAGATCGACGCCCGCCGTCAGGCCCTCAACGTGGCCCGCATGCGTATGCTCGGCGCCGAAGTGGTCGAGGTGACCCTTGGCGACAAGATCCTGAAGGACGCCATCAACGAAGCCCTGCGCGACTGGGTCACCAACGTCAAGGACACGCACTACCTGCTCGGCACCGTCGCGGGCCCGCACCCGTTCCCGGCCATGGTGCGCGACTTCCAGAAGATCATCGGCGAGGAGGCCAAGCAGCAGCTCCAGGACTGGTACGGCATCGACCATCCGGACGCGATCTGCGCCTGCGTGGGCGGCGGCTCCAACGCCATCGGCGTGATGAACGCCTTCCTGGACGACGAGCGCGTGAACCTCTACGGCTACGAAGCCGGCGGCAACGGCCCCGAATCCGGCAAGCACGCCATCCGCTTCGCCCCCGGCACCGGCCAGCTCGGCATGTTCCAGGGCGCCAAGAGCTACCTGCTGGAAACCGACGAAGGCCAGACGCTCGACACCTACTCGATCTCCGCAGGCCTCGACTATGCGTCCGTGGGCCCCGAGCACGCATGGCTCAAGGATATCGGCCGCGTGAACTACAGCTGGGCCACCGACGAGGAGGCCATGAACGCCTTCCGCGACCTGAGCCAGACCGAGGGCATCATCCCCGCCATCGAAAGCTCGCACGCCGTGGCCGGCGCGTACAAAGCCGCCGCCGATCTGAAGGCCAAGGGCTATGACAAGGCCGTGATGATCGTGAACATCTCCGGCCGAGGCGACAAGGACATGGCCACCGCCGGCAAGTGGTTCGGCTACCTGACCGACGACCAGGCCGCCGCGCTCGATGTGACCGGCGCCCACGGCAATACTGTCGCCTGAACCAGAAGAGGAGATTTTTGATTATGACCAACGAAGCAACCACGCCGTCCGGCCAGCCGCTGGGCATCAGCCACAAGCCCAGCAATTCGGGTGCTATGTTCACCAAGTTCAAGGCCGAGAACAAGCCCGCCTTCATCGGCTACCTGCCCTACGGCTTCCCTAACCCGGACGTCTCGCTTGACGCCTTCAAGACGATGGTCGAGTACGGCGTCGACGCCGTGGAAATCGGCCTGCCGTACTCCGACCCGGTCATGGACGGCCCGGTCATCCAGGCTGCCGCCTCCATCGCCCTGAACAACGGCGAGACCATCAAGCGCGTGTTCGAGGCCGTCGAAACCGTGGCCAACGCCGGCGGCGTGCCGCTCATCATGAGCTACTGGAACCTCGTGTACCACTACGGCGTCGAGCGCTTCGCCCGCGACTTCGAGAACGCCGGCGGCGCCGGTCTCATCACCCCGGACCTTATCCCGGACGAGGCGGGGGAGTGGATCGAAGCCTCCGACCGTCACGGACTCGACCGCATCTTCCTGGTCTCCCCGGACTCGTCCACCGAGCGCCTCGAAACCGTGGCCCGCAACGCGCGCGGCTTCGTGTATGCGGCCGCCCGCATGGGCGTCACCGGCGAACGCGCCACCATCGACGCCTCGCCCGAACTGCTCGTGGAGCGCACCCGTCAGGCCGGTGCCGAGAACGTGTGCGTGGGCATCGGCGTGTCCACCGCCGAACAGGGCGCCAAGGTCGGCTCCTACGCGGACGGCGTCATCGTCGGCTCCGCGCTCGTGCACACCCTGCTCGCGGATGACAACAAGACCGCACGCGACCCGAAGGAAGGCTTGAAGCTGCTCGCCGCCAAGAGCGAGGAGCTGGCCGAAGGCATCCACAACGCCCGGTGAACGCCCGGTGCGCCTCACGCGGGTTGTGCCGTGACACGGTAGGGTAGTCACAGAGCATCAAGCACAACCCGCGCGTGGACACACCATGAGCACCAGCAAGTAGAGGCACGATGAATCTGGCTTATATTCCCTCGCCGACCTTCTCCAAGTTCGAGATCGGCCCGTTCACTATCCACATGTACGCGATCTGCATCCTGATCGGCATCTGCGTGGCCGTATGGATCCTCGCCACACGTTGGAAGCGGTACGGCGGCACCTTCGACCAGATTCTCGATACCACGCTCGTCACCGTGCCCTGCGCGCTGGTGGGCGCGCGCCTTTACCACTGCATCACCACGCCGGCCGACTACTTCCCGCCCACCGGCAACTTGGTCAACATCCTCAAGGTGTGGGAAGGCGGCATGGCCATCTTCGGCGGCATCTCCGTCGGCACCTTGGTGGCGTTCCTGTGGTGCCGTCACAAGCACTATCCGTTCGCGATCTTCGCCGATGCCATCGCCCCCGCGCTGCCCGTGGCCCAGGCCATCGGCCGATTCGGCAACTGGTTCAACCAGGAGCTCTACGGCTGGCCCACCACGTTGCCGTGGGGCCTGAAGCTCAACGACGCGGACGCCATCGGCAAATCCGAAATCTGCTATTCTGGCGCGCAATGCCCGGACTACAGGACCACGCTGTTCCACCCGACGTTCCTGTACGAGATGATCTGGAACCTCATTGGCGCCGCGCTCATCATCTACCTCGGCCACAAGCTTGACGACCGGCTCAAGGCCGGCCAGCAGTTCGCCATGTACCTGATGTGGTACGGCCTGGGCCGCACCTGGATCGAGAACGTGCGCATCAACTATTCCACGGTGATCCTGGGCCTGAGGACCAACGTGTGGACCGCGATCATCGTCTTCGTGCTCGGCTGCATCCTGTTCGTCGTGCTCTACCAGTACGGTCCGGACCCCAAGGCGCAGGCGCGCGGGCTTGCGGCGGTCACCGCCGACGAGCTCGAACGCCAGAGCATCGAAGAGGAACAACTTCGCCAGAAAAAGCAAACCAATCGCACTAAGTGACACCACGATAAACAGCGCCGAAACAGCGCGAAACACGGGGCTCCAAGTCCCATTGCACAGATAAGGTAGGAAACCATGAGCAATATCGCAATCGCACCCAGCATCCTGTCCGCTGACTTCTGCAACCTCGAACGTGATCTCAAGGCCATCGCCAACGCCGACTTGGTCCACGTCGATGTCATGGATCATCATTTCGTGCCGAACCTGACCCTGGGCGAGCCGATCGTCGGCCGCATCTGTCAGGTCACCGATCTGCCGGTCGACGTGCACCTCATGATCGAGGACCCGGATCGTTGGGCTCCCGAATACGCCAAGCTCGGCGCCGCCTCCGTCTCCTTCCACATGGGTGCCACCCACGCCCCTGTGCGTCTGGCCCGACAGCTGCGCGAGATGGGCTGCAAGGCCTGCTTCGCCGTGCGTCCGGCCGAACCGGTCGAGCCGATCTTCGATATCCTCGACGAGTTCGACATGGTCCTCATCATGACCGTTGAGCCCGGCTTCGGCGGCCAGAAGTTCCTCGACAACCAGATGGCCAAGGTCCGCCGCCTGCGCGATGAGATCACCCGCCGTGGCTTGAAGACCCGCATCCAGGTCGATGGCGGTGTGAGCCCCAAGACCGCGCACATCGTGGCCGAGGCCGGCGCCGACGTGCTCGTTGCCGGTTCCGCCGTGTACGGCGCCGAGAATCCTGCCCAAGCCATTGACGACATCCGCACCAAGGCCGAGGCCGCGTTCAAGGCCTGAGCTCCAAGCCTGAACCGCAATCCACCTTTCATTCATAACCGCAAGAAAAGAATCTGAATCACATGAAGACGTTTGAATCCCTGTTCGCCGAACTGTCCGAAAAGGCCCAGACCCGCCCCGAAGGCTCCCTGACTGTCGACGAGCTCGACAAGGGCACCCACTTCATCGGCAAGAAGATCATCGAAGAGGCCGGCGAGACCTGGATGGCCGCCGAATACGAGGGTGCGGACCGCACCGCCGAGGAAATGAGCCAGCTGCTCTACCACGTCCAGGTCATGATGATCAAGCACGGCCTGACGCTTGAGGACGTCTACAAGCACCTGTGAGAGGAACGCAAATGCTGAGAATCGCAGTGCCCAACAAGGGCATGCTATCCGAACCCGCGTGGAACATGCTGGCCGAGGCCGGCTACCGTCTGCGCACCAACCCTCGCCAGCTGGTCGTGCAAGATCCCGACAATGGCATCGAGTTGTTCTACCTGCGTCCGCTCGATATCGCCGTATACGTGGGCCGCGGCGCCATCGACGTCGGCATCACCGGCCAGGATCTGCTCAAGAACTCCGGTACCGCCGCGCTCGAGCACATGCCGCTCGGCTTTGGTACTTCGACCTTCCGTTTCGCCGCACCGAACGAATCCCCGATCACCACTCTGGAGGATGTTCAGGGCAAGCGCGTGGCCACCACATTCGATAAGCTTGTACACGACTATCTGGTCGAGCACGGCATCCAGGCCGAGACCATCCATCTGGACGGTGCGGTCGAATCCTCCGTGCAGCTGGGCGTGGCCGACCTCATCGCCGACGTGGTCTCCACCGGTACCACCCTGCGCAACGCCGGCCTGCGCGTGTTTGCCGAACCGCTCATGCACTCCGAAGCTTGCCTGATTCGTTCGCCGCGTCTGAACGAGCAGGACTCACGTCTGGCCGTGCTGACCCGTCGTCTGCAAGGCGTGCTCACTGCACATCAGTATGTGCTGATGGACTATGACATTCCGATCAGCAAGGTCGCTGCCGCCGTGGCCGTGACCCCTGGCTTTGAAAGCCCGACGATCTCCCCGCTGCACGATAAACAGTGGAACGCCGTGCGAGTCATGGTTCCCAAGGCCAAGGTCAACCAGCTGATGGATGATTTGTACGAAGTCGGCGCACGCGGCATCATCGTTACCGCTCTGCAAGCCTCCCGCATGTAGACTGTTAGTCGATATGACCAACCAGAAAGTCAACGCCAGATACAGTCCGGAAGCACGTGACATCTATTTCACTGTGCCCAATTTGATCAGCGCGCTGCGAATCATCTCGATTCCTTTCATCAGCGTGCTGATCTCCAAGCACGAGATGATTGCGGCGTTAGCCCTGATCGCCATTTCCTCGGCTTCGGACGGACTCGACGGCATCATCGCGCGCAGATTCAACCAAGTGAGCAAGATCGGTCAGATTCTTGATCCGATCGCCGACCGACTGCTCATTTTCTGCTCGATTCTGGCTCTCAGCGTCGCCGGCATCATCCCATGGTGGATGCTGATTATCGTGGGACTGAGGGATCTGTGGATGGCGATTCAGGTGCTATGGCTTGCCCAGTACGGTTATGGTCCGCTGCCTGTGCATTTCGTGGGCAAGGCCGGTACCGCGCTGCTGATGATTTCCATCGTCGGTCTGATTTTCGCCGATTTGGGCACCAGTACGTTTTTCCACTTGCTCTACATCGCCGCGCTGGCCGCCGGCATCTGGGGCATCGCCATGTATTGGCTCGCCGGATATATCTATACCAAGCAGGGCGTCGGATTGCTACGCAAGGAACTGGGGGAGAAGTATGGCGCTTGAGGCCACGGCCCCGGTCTCGTTCCCCGTACCCAAGGAGAATGAGCCGGTACGACGCCGCGCCGTGTTCTCCCACTCAGTCCGAGGCGCGGAATCGCATCATGCGCTTTCCCCGGATGACGCCGCCGCCATCCGCACCAGACGTCGCCGTAAAACCAACGACGATTCGCTTCAGCTCATCGATGATCTTGTCAATCGTCCGATGGATCCGATGTTCTCCGACTCACGACTGGTCCATGAGCATCGTTCGACCTTCTCCATCTGGTTTAATCGCATCGTCGTATTCATCATCTGCGTCGGCGTTGGCTTTGCCTGCAGCCTATTCGTGCAACAGTTGCAATCCGATCCGCGTAAGCAGGTACGGCAGACTTTGGCCACGCAATTGGAGAATCGCAACTCGCAAATAGACGAACTCACCACGGACGTCAATAATTTGCGCTCCCAAGTTGACGAACAGTCCAAGAAAATCTCCGGCAGCGTGAAAAGCGATACGCTTATCCAAGACGAAATGGTCAATGGTGCCACGGTGGTCGAAGGCGAAGGAATCACCATGACGCTGGCCGATCCAATCGCGGCAAGCCAGTCGGATCAATCCTCCTCGACGAGAGTCGGCACCTCCACGAACATCCGAGTCATCACCGATCTGGATCTGCAGCAACTGGTCTCCCTGATGTTCCAAAACGGAGCCGAAGCCATTGCCATCAACGGTAATAGGCTCGGCGCGCAAACCTCGATACGCAAGGCCGGCGGGCATATTCTCATCGGCATGACCGCGATACAAAGCCCCTATACCATTGAAGCCATAGGCGATAAGAGCGCCTTGGCCGAAGCGATGGGGGAGAAGAAACTTGCAAGTCTTTACGATTCCTTCAAGGAAGCCGGTATCTACCCGCAGGTGAGCAAATCCAATTCGATTACACTTGAGGCAGCAGTCACTGGCGAAGTGAAGTACGCGGAAAGGAATGAATAATGGCAGCCGTTCTGGGACTGATCATCGGCGTCGTCATCGGCGTGTTCGTCAAGCCGGACATTCCGATCATCGTGCAGCCTTATCTGCCGATTATGGTGGTCGCTGCTCTTGACGCCCTGCTGGGTGCCGCGCGAGCCTATTTCGAGCGCAGCTTCTCCGACCGCGTGTTCGTGATCTCCTTCCTCGCCAACGTGGTGACGGCAACACTGCTCGTGTTCCTCGGCAACCAGCTCGGCGTCGGTTCGCAGCTGCAGACGGCCGTCATCGTCGTACTCGGCATCCGCATCTTCTCCAACGTGTCCGCGATCAGACGCTTCATCTTCCGAGGCTGACAAGGGTACTGACGTATGGCACGTAAAGCACAATCAGACAACATGCTGGAGAAAATGCGCGACCAGCATGCACAAGACAAGGTCAACGACCGGATGGAAACCGGGTCGTTCCCCACGGTGCGCAAGAAGCCCCGGAAGGATCTCAACCGGGCCAGCAACAAATCACGGCTACTATCCTCGATTCTCATTGCTCTGATGTGCGCGCTGCTGGGTTTCGCCTACATGAGCCAGATCAATAACACTAAATCCACGTACGAAACGATGGACGAGAGCGAACTGGTAAGGCTGCTGAACGAGTCGAATACGCAAATCTCGAATCTCGAGCAGCGTAAAACCCAGTTGAACAGCCAGCTCAACTCACTGAAATCGGCGGCTAACGAGCAGGAGCAGGCGCGTAAGATCGCCAAGCAAAACGAAGAGACCAGCGGCTTGATCTCTGGCAGACTCCCGGCGAAGGGCCAAGGCGTGACCATCCGGATCGGACGAGGCTCGACGACTAAAGTGGACGCCTCAATCATGTTCAACCTCATCGAGGAACTCCGCAATGCCGGCGCCGAGGTAATCGCCATCAATAACGTGCGCGTCATCACCTCCACCTACATTCAGGACGCCGAGGAAGGCTTGATCGTGGATGGCACCACCATCAAGCCCACATACACGGTGAAGGCCATCGGCAATCCGCAGGAGCTGTCCAACGCAGTCGATATCGCCGGCGGTGTGGGCGCTCAGCTCCAGGTGAAATACGGATCCAACGTCAACGTGCAGCCTTCTGACAGCATCATTATCGACGAAGTACGCGAAGCTACGCAAAACCAGTATGCAAAGACGGTAGAATAGGGGATTATGACCAACCCGATTCCTAGCGCAGGCGAAACCACCATTATCGGCCTGCCCGCGATTAATGTACTGCCCATTACCACCACCGGCGATCGACCGCTGACTCAAGAGGATCTGGACACCATCACCAGATTGTCCGAGGGAACGGCATTGCTGATTTCCGCCAGGGGAGCGGTCTCAGGTTCTCGTTACTTGCTTGACGAGGATGAAATCACCGTCGGTCGTGATCCGCGAGCTGATATTCTGCTCGACGACTCCACCGTATCCCGTCAGCATGCCGTGTTCCGCAGGGTCAACGGTCAGTTCTTTGTGGTTGACGCAGGAAGTCTGAACGGCACCTACGTGAACCGTCAGCGTGTTGATCAGGCGTCGCTGAAGAACGGCGACGAAATCATGATCGGTAAATTCCGTCTCGTGTTCTTCACGAAATCCGCCATTATTTCCCAATAGTCCACACCCAGCACGGGGTTAGACTGATTGCAGAAATTGCAATCATGTGATTACACCAGTGTGAGTCACATGCGAGACACGCATGAGTTAGGGGAGTGCCATGGGACAGACAGGGCTGCATCTTCATGTTTCGCTTGAGGACCGTCAGAATCTGAACGCTGACGCGATTCAGGGGGAGTTGTTCTCCAATGTCGATACTGAGGAGATCAAGCGCGGCTACCGTGGCACTGTGGCCTCCAAGGTGGCCGGCATCACGTACCGACAGCTCGATTATTGGGCACGCAAGCAGATTGTTGAGCCGTCCATCACGCCGTCTCATGGCTCCGGTTCACGCCGACTGTACTCGTTTAAGGATGTGGTGATTCTCGCTGTATCCAAGAAGCTGCTTGATGCCGGTGTGAATCTGCAGAACGTGACGGCGGCCATCGGATTCTTGACTCAACGCAGCACCGATCAGCTGGCCAATGTGACCATCATGTGCGATGGTCAAAACGTGCACGAATGCACTACCAGCGAACAGATGCTCGAACTGTTGCAAAGCGGTAAGGCAGTGTTCGCCGTGTCGGTGGGTTCGTTGTGGCACCAGATTGAGACGGCCTTGGAACAGGAAGAATATATTGATCTTGAGGCCAAGCCGCTGACGATTGCCACGGGCCGTCCGATTGATGAACTGACTGCCATGAGGATGCGCAAGAAGCTCGAGGCACAGCGCTTGCAACGCGCAACCGCCTGATACATGTATGGTTGTTGGCGACTTGCTGGCTTTGGTCGGCAGGTCGCTTTGTTGTATGTGTTGCTTTTGTTGCCTGCCATCTTATGTTTTTATATGTTGCGGTGATTATTATGACTGATTGGAGGACCGGGTGAACGGGCTTGTTGTCGGATTGTTGCCGGGCGTTCTGTGGATGGTCGCCGTCATCTTTGCTGTGTCCATCATCACTATAACGGTCAGCCGAGGCCATCTGTTCACGCCGAAACGCCGGCGACCGCCGGTCGATCCGGTCGACTGGTCGATGGTGAAAACGCATTTCATGTCGTTTGCGGCGGCGCTGATTCCGTTTCCCGTATTGACGTTCACCGCAGATCTGATGGATGCTCGCATGCTCGCGTTCTACGACCACGCGCAATTGCCCGGAGCAATCATCATATTCGTGCTGGTGCTGCTGGAACTCATCGCCATGTATCTGCAGGCACGCAACGCCTCAGAAACCGAAATGGACAAGCGTTTGGGCGTTGCTTCTCACCGGAATAAGGATGATGTTGCGAAGTAGCCGATTCTCTGCGGCGAGGCTAATCCGCAACTAGATACTACTGGTTCGGCTAAAATCACCACGTACTATTAGCCGATAATGTACGTTATGTCAGATTAGTTATCCTTGACAAGGATTCGGTCGCCTGTATCAACTAGTCCACGCATACCAAGGCCGACAGCCAAAGGAGCACCGGAGCGACCACCGCAATTGCAAGAATCGCCGTGCCTTTCAGCCAATCCTTGTCATCTCGTTTCCAGTGGAATGCTCGCCAAATGAACCATATCAGCATGGGAATCTCATACAGCGACAGCAATGGCAAACCGATGAAAACCAGGTCGAAGCCCGCGGCGCAGGCTCCATCGCATCCCATCATGAAGAAGTCCTCGCCGTTGTGTTTCAGTGTGTTTGGAAATAACGGTTTACGGCTTCTTCGATCTGCTCGGGCTTCTCGATGATTTCGTAGGCACCGTGTTCTTCCATCTCACCGGCCGGAGCGTAGCCCCAGCGGCAGCCAATGGCGTCCAGATTGCAGGCGTGGGCGCCGTCGATGTCGGTGTAGCGGTCGCCGATCATCACGGCCTTGTCCCCCGCTGCAGCATCAAAACCGATTTTGTCGAAGCAGTACCGAATCACCTGATCCTTGTCCAAACGAGAGTTATCCCTGGATGCGCCATAGATGCCGTCCAACAGCTCGGTCAGATGGAAATGCTCACAGATCGGAACGCATTGGTACTCGGGCTTGCAGCTGGCCAACGCCAGATAATAGCCGTCGGCACGCAGCTTGAGCAGCTGTTCGCGGATACCGGGAAACACGACGTTCACCAAGCGGCCGGGAACTTTGTTGCCGGGCTCGTTCGGATCATCGAACACGGCGCGATCCGCATAGTAGCTGCGGTAGATGGTGACCGCCCGGTCAAGCTCATCCTCCGGCACATGGTTGCGTCGCAGCGATTCGATGATGGCCGGACCAATGAAACGATGCAGCTCGGCATCGTCGGGAACCGGGCGACCCAATTCCTCGAACGTCTTGACGACGGAGGCGATGATGCCGCCGTCGGACTTGGTAAGCGTGCCGTCGAGGTCCAACAGGACCACTTTCATCGGATGCTGTGCCATTGAGATTCCACTCCCCTTTGTTCATGTCGACTGCTTTGAATGGTCGTCAAACGATATGCGACTTGTTCCAACAATGATTATGCCCAGTCGGGATGACTGGGCATCAAGTTCACGTGTTGTTCAGTAGGAGATCACTCGTAGTCAGGAATCCAACCGTCACGGTGCATTTGCAGGCGCTTTTCGAGTAGGGTGGCCAGTTCCTCTTCGCTACGGCGTTCCAGCAGCATGTCCCAGTGGGTGCGGGTGGGTTTGCTGATCTCGTCGCCCTCACGGTCGGCGTCGCCCTCACGGTGGGCCACGGAACCACAACGGCACTCCCACTCGTCCGGGATTTCGGCACCCTCGGCAAACGGCAGGATGGTGCGGTGGCCCTTCGGGCATACATACGCCACATCGTTTCGTGCGGCGAAATCGACGTTGTCGTCGGACTCCAGCGATTTCGCTCCGATGCTCATGCCCCTGAGGCTACGTTCTGCCATATCGGCATCCTCCTTGAAAGATCTTTAACCCTACTAATTTACGCAACAGTTCGGACTTGGCCGCTATTCCAAGCTTCCGACGTCGGCTGACAAACTCCCATCAAACGGCCCCCCGTCAGTCCACGCCGGAGTAGGCCACCACGCCACGATTGACCCGGTCGGCCGCTTCGTGGGCGAGGCCTGCCAGCCGCTCTCCCCCGTCGAACGGCAGCGGCTGGGCGACAGCGATCTGCTGCAGCACGTCAGCCAGTCGTTTGGCAGTGCGCACGAAGTCGCCGCCGGTCATGTCGGTGCCGTACAGGCACGATCCCAGCGAACCGCCATCCGCCCATTCATACATGATGTCGAGAATGCCGAAGTCCGGCCGCTGCATCTCGTCCAGACCGTGATCCTCGCACAGGATATCGATGTCTTCACAGATGCCCTTGAGCTTGGACGAAGCGATTGCGATGGGCCCGGAGATGCCGCCCGGGTAGTGCCTCGGTTCGCCGTCTCCCCCGCGTCTGGCCTCGTATACCAGTGAAGAGAGCACAGCGGCCAGTCCGTTGGCGTCGAGCTTGTCGAACGTGCCGGCGAGCAGCGCCTCGCACAGTTCCAGGTCATGTTCACTGTAGATGCGGCGCAGCAGCGAGCCTTTTTCGGTCAACGTCATGTCAATGTGGCCGGCCGCATTGACATGACGTTCGAGGTAACCAAGCCCGGTGAGAATATCGCAGATGCGATCGAACTGACGGGCCACGGACCCGGTACGGGAGTCGTAGCGATCGGTGACGCGCTGCAGTTCGCGGGTCTCGCGGGCCCAGCGGTGGCCCCACTTGAGGTGTTGCTGGAGGTCCGGGCAGTTGCGGCATGGATGCTCGTGCTCCGCCTTGCGCAAATCGCGAATGCGCTGGTCAAGGTTCTGGAAGGCGCGTGAACGCTCCTGATCGGTCAGGAACACTTCGTGCTTCAGTTTGCGGCGGCCTTCCTTTTCGATGTCGCTCAGCTCCATACGCAGGGTCATGAACTGTTTGAAGTCGCCGTGTTCGCATGCGAACGCCTGTTCGTATCCGGCCAGCGCGTTCTTCAGTGTGTTGATCTGCGATTCCAGCTGCCAGGCCGATTCGTTGGCCTCCCACTGGGCAAACGACTGGTCCAGGGTAACGTGCGCGGTCTCGTAGTCGCTGGAGTTGAGCAGGTTCACGGCCATGTTGAACGTGGGTCGGAAGCTCGAGTGCAGCGGGTAGACACGCTTGGAGGACAGCGCGGCGGCCGTGGCGGGCACAAAACCGTGATGGTCAACCACGATGGCGTGGCCGATGGTGTCGATGCCGCGCCGACCGGCACGACCGGTGAGCTGCGTGAATTCGCCGGGCGTCAGGCCCACATGACCGGTACCGTCGAACTTCTCGAGTTTCTCTACCACCACGCAGCGGGCCGGCATATTGATGCCCAAGGCCAGTGTTTCCGTGGCGAACACCATTTTGACCAGACCTTCTTCGAACAATCGTTCGACTATCTGGCGGAACAGGGCAATCATGCCGGCATGATGCGAAGCGAAGCCTTCTTCCAACGCAAAGCGGAACTTGGAGAACTGCAGGGCTTTCAGGTCTTCCTGAGTGAGTTGCCCCTCCACCATCTCATCCACGATGCGGCGAATCTTGGTCACTTCCTCATCGGTGGTGAGCTCCAGTCCAGCGTTGATACACTGTTCCACGGCCTGGTCACAACCGTTGCGCGAGAAGATGAAGTAGATGCCGGGCAACATTCCCAGAAAGTTAAGCTCGTCCACCACGGCCCAGCGGCGCGGGGTGTGGCGTTCCGCTTTCGGGGCATGGCCCTTGGCGCCTTTGCCGCCGCGGCCTCTGCCGAAGCCCTTGCGCTTATCGGGGCGTTCCTCGCCGCGCCGGCGTGCGGCCTTGCGGTCCAACTGGTCGAGCCGGTTGATGAGTTCGGCGTTGAGCTTGGTGGTCTGCTCGCCGTTGCCGTCGCGGCGATAGAGATCCAGCACCTCAGGCTCGGTGTGTTCGTCCGCCTGCACGATGACGTGCTGTTCCAAAGGCACGGGGCGGTGTTCGCTGATCACCAGTTTGGTGTCGCCTCGCACCGAGGCAATCCAGTTGGAGAAATCCTCCACGTTGGACACGGTAGCGGACAGGCCGACGATCTTGACCGTCTTGGGCAGGTGGATGATGACTTCCTCCCACACGGGCCCGCGGAACCGGTCGGCCAGATAGTGCACTTCGTCGAGAATCACGTAGCGCAGTGCGTTCAGCGTGGTGGAACGCTCGTAGAGCATGTTGCGCAGCACTTCGGTGGTCATGACCACGATGTCCGCCTCGGAGTTGATCGAGGTGTCGCCGGTGAGCAGGCCTACCTTGTCCGGGCCGTACACGTCGACCAGATCATGGTATTTCTGATTGCTCAGCGCTTTGATCGGTGTGGTATAGAAGGCTTTGACGTTGCGTTCCTGGGCGAGATAAATGGCAAAATCCGCCACTACGGTTTTGCCGGCACCGGTTGGGGCCGCGACCAGTACGTTGCTGCCGGCTTCGAGCGCGTCATTGGCTTCGGTCTGGAAGTCGTCCAGTTCGAAGGGCAGGGATTCGGCGAATCGCGCTGCTGCGGACGCCCGATGGCGCTGGACTTTTTGGAATGATGCGTACCGCTGCGAAGGGCTCAGCGTCTGGGAATCGGCATTGCCCTTATGGTGTTGGTGACGTGCCATTGCTGCTTTCCGTTAGTTGTTGAATCGCTTCCAGCGGGCCCATGCCTGGGTGTGGCGTTCGCGCTTGGCGGCCTTGCTGCGAATCACGTCCGCATGGGCCTCGGCATAACGATTCTGTGCCACGCTGAGCGGCTGAGTGAACAGAGGCGGCTCGCTGGTGTCGGCAGAGGTGCCAGACTCCCCCATCGCGGCCACGCGTTCACCGAGCTGGCCGCCGATGTCGGACATGTCTTTCAAGGCACGGATTCCATGAAGGGCTGCATAGATGAGTCCGGCAACAATCATGGCCAGCATGAACAGGGCCAGAATCAGCCATATCCACCAAGGCATGAAAGGCTCCTTACTTGTTCTCGCTGATGCTCAGTTCGCGTTCGGCGCGTGCCACGATCATGGTGCGCAACGTTTCCGGGGCGACCGCCGTGATATGACGCGCGTGTGCGATGCAGAAGGCCACGAACCAGGAGTCGGAGGAAACGGTCAGATGCACCTTTTCACCGGCACCGCATTGTTCGACGGTAGCGCCCGGCAATGTCTTGATGAATGCCAGATCGCGCTGATCGGTGATGAACACCGCGTCGGTACCGTTGTCGAAACTCCACTTGCGCAGTTCGCTCACCGGCATGTTCGGGATGTTGATCTGCTTGGTGGGCTTGACCAGTTCCGCCTTTTCGATACGGGCCAAGCGCAGCACCTGCCAGATGCGCGGCTTGCCGTTCGCCTTGTCGATGGTCTTGTCTTTGGAGACGTAGGCCTTCTTGTCCTTAGGGGCGGCGGAACCGACATCCGTGTAGACGGCGGCATAATACACGCCTTCGTCGATGAAAATCTTGGCGGGGGCCACCAGCTTGCGACGGGTACTACCGGTACCGTCGGAGTACTCCATGTCCAACAGCGAATCGGTGTTGATCGCGCGCTTGACGATGGAGAAGCTTCGGGGCTCCAGCTCATAGCCGGTCAGGCTCAGCCACGGGGTCTGTCCCGGGCTGACATGGCGGCGCAAACGCTCATACAGGGATTCGGCCTGCCCACGCTGCTTGTCCGGCAGTAACGGCGAATGCGCCAAGTAGCTGACCGAGGCGGTGAGCATGCTGAGGTATTGCGGCGAAATGCCGGCAAGACGTTCAAGGCCCAACGAGTTGGTGGCGGAAACAATACCCTCGGCATCCAGCAGCGGCCAGTCGATATCGAAGAACTGGCTGCCAGCCATCTCACCATCGTCGGAAACGGTGGTCAGGGTGTTGATGTCCTTATGAATGATGTTGACGAATTTCTTGAGCTCGTCGTCGTTCTTCGGTTTGCCGATAAAGCGCTCGGCCAGCTCGCTCATCGAGAATTCCTCACCCAGGTGAGCGGAGAGGAACAGCATCAGACGCAGGCGACGATCCACCTCGCTGCCCGTTTGGAAAGCGGGGCCGTTCTTCTTGTTCTGGGCCTTGATCGACTCGGGATCACCCGGCTCACGAACATCGCGACTAATCGACGGGGAAACCACCGAGGCGCTTACAGGGCTGGCGGATTCGTCAGCCAGAGTGAATCGGCTGGCGGCGTGCAGGCGGCGATGATAGGCGTCCACAGCCTCCTGCGGGCTGACAATCGTGGCACCCGGATGCTCCAGCACAAACATGGCCAAATCGTCGGAATCGGTGTAGGCCACGTTCAGGTGTTCGCCGTCCACATCAACGGTGGCGGCAAAGCGACGCGAATCGATAACCTTGACCAGCGAGTCCGGAATGGGCTGCGTGCCCAAGCCAGGCGCAATCGAATCCAAACCGAGACCAGGAATAGGGGTCTGCGGCACACGCGGCGTGGTGCGCGACGCATGTTGGGCGAGCTGGGACTGATCCGGCTCGGAGGAAATCGACATCGAACGAGCCAGATAGTTGGCGGCGGCAAGCACCGGCATATCTTCCGGCTCGAACATCAGACGGATGCGCGGTTCGTCGCCCAACTGCAGACGGTAGGACGCGAAGTCCTGGCCTTCCGACTTGGACGAATACTCAGGCTGCCGTGATTCGATGGCGATGCCCATAGCGGCGAGCTTGGCGCGATCACGCTGGAACTGCTTGGCGAACGCGGCCTTGGCAGCCTGATCTGCCAGCTCTCCATACGAGTCGGCGTAAGCCTTGACGCGCTGCGCAATTTGGCGGGATGTGAGCCATTGCGGGAACGCGGATGACAACACAGCCAGTACGTCCAGCTCGTGCTTGCCCCATTTGTCGGAAAAACGCCGACGTCCGCTTGTGCCCTCTGCCATTAGTCCTCACGTATAGTTATTGTTTCGTTATAAGTGCGTATGAGTTTCCTCACACTCACTCTATCTTAGAGGCTTTTTCCGCACTTGAGCGCCATTTCACAAAAATAATATCTTTTTTATCGTTCGACCGTGTTGTAAATCACACCCAATCGTCCGGTTCGATGCCTTGCGGACCAACGTATTCGCCGTTCGGCACATAGCTTGGCTCGCCCTTATCTTCCAGTTTGGCGTCGGCGAACATCATGACGTCACGTCCGAATGTCCAGTCGCCCTGAATGGAAACCGAGTTGGCTGCGGCCAAAGATGGCACGGCGTAGGGGAACCGTTCGTCGAAATCGTGGATGTTCTTGTAGTATCGCGGATCAAGTTCGACGTTCGGGAAGATGTAATTGCCGTCTTCCATCTCATACGTGTCCGTCAGGTGGAATCGATCGGAACGCATAATGAACAAATCATTGGTGGTTTTCACCGGAAGGAAGCGCATACGATCCACTTGGACGCAGATAGAACCGTTGAACAGACCGATTGCGGCGCCCATGGCGGTTTCCAGCTGAATCACCTGTTCGGAATCCGGGTCCGTGGGATTCACGGTCTTTTTGTTACGAATCACCGGCAACGGCAACACACCATCGCATTCGGCGAGCTTGTCTTTCAAAGCGTCGATGCGAACCCAGATCGAGTTGGTGTTGAAGTAAGGATGCTTGGTGATGTCTTGGGCCGCTTCCTTATCGTCCGGATGGACCTGGCTCATTTCACGCAGTATTAGGCGACCAGTAGCCTTGTCTCGCACAATATGGCCGCCCTTGCGATCGGCCTTGGTGCGGATGGCCACTTCAGCCATAAACGGGGCACCTGTGTTTTCGAAGTGCTGGGCCAACGTACGCGAGGGGCGCGCACCGAGATTGTCGGAATTGGAGATGAACAGATACTTGAAGCCGCGCTCCTCCAATACGTCAAGCAGACCAGACTCCCAGATGGTGGAGAACAGGTCGCCGTGGCCGGGCGGGCACCATTCCAGCTCCGGGTTCGCAGGGTAGCTCACAGGTTCGCCGGTGGCGGCCACGAGCTTGGGTTCCTGATGCTGGATGATTTCCATCGGCACGTCATGCTGACTGAACTTGCGATGATGCTTGAGCACCTTCATCGTGTCCGCCGAAGTGTGGAAGGAGTTCATGAACGTCAGCGGCAGTTCGACGTTCAGGCGTGTGCGAGCGGTAAGCACCTGACCGATGATGATGTCGATGAAGCGCATCTGCTTGGCCTTGTGCCTACGCACCGGCAACAGCGACTTGGCCTTGTCTAATCCCATGGAGGTGCCCAGACCGCCATTGAGCTTGAGGAATGCGGTCTTGGCGAAGGCGTCCACGGCCTTGTCGTGGTTGATGGTCTCATAGACGTCGTGGAAGCTGGGCACGTGGCCAAGCGGCTCGATGTCGTCCTCGCGAATCCAGCTGGAGGCTTCTTCATGGCGCCATACGTCATACAAATGGTGGAACTGGTTGATGGCGGTTTCGCTCATGCCATGCTCGCGCATCTTGGCGGCCGAAAGCTCGAAAGTCTCATCCACTTCGGGGGTGTTTACGGTTTCTTCGGGGGTGTCCGAGGTAACGGCGTCGGTGTCGTCAGCGGCGGCGATATCCAGTTGGGCCTTATCGTTTATTTCTGTCAATTCGGGTCCCTTTCGTCAAATCAATAGGAACCAGTCTAGCCCCTGTTTGGGGCAAACGCATACGACGGGGGTGCGGAGGCGGTGAATTGTCGGTGATAATTCATTACGAATGGCTTACAAAGGTAAGTCCGTCGTCATGTTGTCTCATATTGTCTGAAAACGGAAAAACCCCGGAAGACAACCACTCAAAAGTGGCGGAATTCCGGGGCTAATCGGTCGGGCCGGCGGGATTTGAACCCGCGACCCCTTGACCCCCAGTCAAGTGCGCTACCAAACTGCGCTACGGCCCGATGGTGCAAAAGCACCGAGTAGATAATTTACCAGATATTTGAAATCTGGCAAATTACGCGCGTGTCACTTCCGCTTCTTCTTCTCGCGGATGTTCACGGAGATCTGAATCGGCGTGCCTTCGAAGCCGAATTCCTCGCGCAGGGAACGCTCGATGTAGCGGCGGTAGCCGTGCTCGAGGAAG